>Ga0265297_10000630_pt1 | contig 100810 bp, 94 predicted proteins | sample Munlanlwell13791_FD_192502 | JGI IMG/M metagenome (GOLD analysis project Ga0265297, IMG submission 192502) | Leachate microbial communities from a municipal landfill in Southern Ontario, Canada - Leachate well 137-91 | ecosystem: Engineered > Solid waste > Landfill > Unclassified | place...
GAGCGAGCAGAAAGTTTCTGATTCTTTCTGGATTTCTAACTGTAGTTGAAATACTCCAAATTTTTTTCATAAATTTATTTGCTAGTTACTTTGCAATAAAAGACGCGTTCGGTGTGGTTGGGCGCTTCACTTTTGCCGGTAGTGAAGGCTTTATAATCACGTTCGAATACTTCAACCTCGCCACGTTCTTTTAAAATTTCAATTATTCTATGATCCGGTATCTTTGCGTTTGACCGTTCGTTCATTTTTTCACCAGTATTGTTATAGGATACCAAAATATGCTTGGCGTTTGCATTTTGAATCAAGTCCTCGAAAGCATGCACGGCTCCTTTCAAACAATAACGGCTTTTCAAATGCCCACGATCAACCATCTTCTTGGCCACGCCCTCAACTTTTGGTTTTTTCCAGGTAATCACGTTTTCTAAAAGATGATAGGAATCCCCATATTGTCTTGAATTATAAGGGGGATCAATGTATAGCACGTCGCAGGTAATTTCTCTGACTAATTGGTTTGCGTCTTTTTGATAGATTTCATTATTTTGATTATTTCTCGGTTCAACAGCGGGCAGTAAAAGACGCAGGCTTTGAATGGTGTCTAATTTCTTTCTATAAGTCTCATAATGGCCTACGGTGTTGGCCACTTTATCCATAGCATACACAAGCGATGTAAGAAGTACATTTTTTTCTTCCTGATTTATTTCACCTCGTTTTTCAAGCTTTTCGATTTCTTCCCGGACTGCGCCTATTTTTTGAGCATTTTCTTTTGTGAAATACGAACCACCAAATATTTCAGAGACGTAGTTTTCTTTCTTCGGCTGCAAATCATTTAAATAATCTATAATATTGTTTAATTTTTCTTTGTTGTAATTTTTAGTATTCAGCCAGCACTGCAGGGACGTGAAGCTACTGTCCAAAATATCATTGGAAATAATTTTGGTGTCAGGCCGGTTGAAATAATGACCAACAACACCTGTGCCAGCGAAGATGTCGCAGAAGCTATAATAACCGCGACACTTATCCGCGACGATATCGCCAATAAAACCGAGGAGCTTGGTTTTATTGCCCAGGAACCGTCTGCTATGTATTTGGAGTAATCGTTGCTCGTTGCTTTGAGGAGTAACGAATAATGGGAGTTGGGCCGGTTTTGGTAATGGATCAAATCTGTTTCGAAGTACGCCTGTTACTTTTCCTCTGACTTCCAGCTCTTTGACTACGATCGGTTTATAGTTTTTATTAGCCGGTTGGAGTCTGAAGCTGTTTTTATCTTGGTATATTCTTTTTAGTGTGGCTTCGTTGCCATTTACAATCGCAACGCCGATCTCGCCGTTATCAACCACTGGCTGCTCTCGTATTATCACAGTATCGCTGTCAAAGATTCCGGCGTCTTGCATGCTGTCTCCCCGGACCTTTAAGGCGTAATGTCGTCCCTGGCCGGCGGTTAATTCTTTCGGAATTGAAACTGTCTCTGGTATTTCGATCGCCTCTATCGGCTCGCCGGCAGCAATCATCCCCAGTAAGGGAATTTCAATAAAATTATTTTGCCTTTTTTCATTAAAGTCGTTTATCTCAATGGCCCGGGCCAGGTTATCAAATTTCTTGATGTAACCTTTATCAATCAAAGCGTCAATGTGCTGGTGCACCGTAGACACTGCGGAGAGCCGCAATTTTTTCCTTATCTCTTCTAAAGTTGGGGAGTAGCCCCGATCCCTGATAAAGGCTTTTATGAAGTCCAAGACTTCTTTTTGTCTTTTTGTTATCGGAATGGCCATAAGTGTGATTGATGTTTTTAACTCAAAGTGATATATTTACAGTATACCGAAAATCTTACGAAAATGGAAGTAGGTAGATTGTGGATTACTTTTAAATAAAACTTAGTGATATGGCGCAAGATGAAATGAAAAATAATGATTTAAGCAAACCTAGTAATGATGGGCAGATTTTAAAGTTTCAAGAAGAGCGTCAGACTAAAATATGGCAAGCGTTGGGAGGGTTAGATCAAAAATTCGGCCCCCGTCTAGCAAGCATGTATGAGGGGATCATTTTATCTATACAGGGAAATAATCCAGAAAAAATTTCAATTGTTTGTCATCTTGCACGAGAGCTCTCCGCTATTTTGCCGATATACATACCAGGCATTCCTATAAGACAAAAACCCCCGTCAAACGAACAAATTCTTAAGGAACTTAATCGTATAGTCGCGGTTTTGGATTCTAATGGTCAACCAACAGACAATGATACGAAAATCCGGGAAATTGTGAAAAACCTTTCTTCCAACTTTCAAAACCAGCCGTCTCAAAGGGATCAGATAAAAGCTATCGTGGATACTCATCCATCTCTTGGCGCTCGCCCGGCGTACTTAAATGAGGAGTTTGTTAAACAATGGATGATTGTTCATGAATATTTTGTAAAAAATTCTCATCATCATGAATTGAGAAATAAAAACGTATCTTCAAACTCAGAAACTGATTTGGAAATCAATTGGAGCACATTTGAAGGATTGATACATAGAGTTTTGGTTAAAGAACCTTTTTTTAACGCTATACAAGAAATGGATAGGATACTTAATATTTCCCATCCGACCGAAAGCAATGCTGATGAGCTTATGCGACTAATTGTTGAATTTGAGCATCGTCGCTATTTTTTTGATAGGTGTGATAATCCAGATTGGCTTGAATTGCTTAATAAAAGAAAGGCTTTTTCATCCCCGCAGGAACCCGTTAAAAGGGATAAATACATTCAATTTGTTGGCTGGCCAGAGTCTCAATATCTTGCCAGAATTGCAAATCGAAAGCCACAAGAAGTATATGAAATTATCAAAGATTTGACTTCAGAGAATCAGTCGGTGCTTGATGATTTATTAGACGCTGCATTAAACTCGCCAGCTGATACCGCCTCGCAATATGTAAAAATCATTATAGACAAAGAGTGGCTGCGTGGTTTATACAATCTGCGACTCCCTGACAAAGCAGCTGATTTAATGGAAAAGCTAGCAGTGGAAGGAAAAACAGATGAAGCTATTTCTCTTGCTAGTGAGATTTTTAGCTTACGTATTTACGAACCCGTACAAACATCAGACGACTCCAATAATCAATTTTCATTTTTTCACCCCGACGCAAAACCATATTTTGATGAATGGCGATTCGGCGAGATTGCTCAAAAAAAGACCAAAATATTGGCCTCGCTTAGGCCTGTGGATTTATTTGAAGTTTTTGTAAATAAACTTCAAGACGCTCTTAAATTAGAGAAAAGATTTGATTCTAAGTCAGAAGATGATTTTTATGAATATTCTCATATTTGGCGACCCAACTTAGAGCATGTCCGCAATCCCAACCGGGAAGATGCAAAGAACGTATTGATTGATAGCCTGATTGATTTGATTAATGTCAATAAAGATAATACTGATATTATCGGAGGTTTTATAAAGATTCTACAAAAACATCAACAAGCTCTGTTTATTCGTATTGAAATGTTTCTTTATCGCATGGTATCAATGCCGCCTCTTAACGATATTGAAAAGATATTAACCGATAAAAAAATAATAATTTCGTATAATTTAAGGCGAGAATACTTGCCTTTATTAGAAAAATATTTCACCCAACTATCAAAAAATGGTCAAGACATAATTTTAAAAATAATTGATGCGGGTCCAAATTTTAAAAGGACCGAAGACATGTCTGAAGAACAATTTAACGCCATGGTTATACGTTGGCAGAGCCTGTACTATCAACGCATTGAAAAATTTCTTACTTCACCTTATAAAGAAAATTTCGAAAAAATATCAGGAAAGTATGGCCAGGCGGTAGATGATGATGGTGAGATCAGGGTTACTGGTGGTTGGATTGGTGACGAGAGCCCTCTCAACGAAGAACAGTTAGCAGAATTAGATGCAGAAGAAGCAATAGAGTATATGAGGAATTATAAGGAGCCCGAAGATGCTTTCCCTAAGTCTACATCATCTGGTCTTGGTATAATTTTTTCCAAAGTTGTTAGTAAGAATCCTGAAAAATACATTTCTCATGCCAATCTATTGCTAAAATCTAAGGTAAAACCTTTATATATTTATCAGTTTCTTAATGGTCTTAGAGAAACTATTAAAGAGAAGAAAAAGTTAAATTGGCAGCCAGTTATAGAACTTTGCTATTCTGTCTTATTTGCAAACAAGACAGATGAACCGTCAGAGATAGAATCAGCGAATAATCATGAATTAAATTGGCAATCAGTACGAAAGGCCATTGTCGATTTAATAGGAGCTATTTTGGGCGACAATGACTGCGGTGTCCCCATAGATTTGAGAGAACCTATCTGGAAAATTTTATTGGAATTGTCTGCGGATAATGATCCGACACCCGAATATGAAAAAAAAGATGGCGGCGGTAATCTCGATCCGATGACTTTAGCAATTAATACTGTGCGAGGAGAAGCAATGCACGCCGTTGTTAATTATGGGTTATGGCTAGCTCGTAATCATAAAAAAGAGGAAGGCAAGGACGTTTTTAAGATGCCATTAGAAATGCAGCAGGTTTTGGAAAATCATCTCGATCCTTCAAAAGACCCCTCTCTTGCAGTTCGTTCAGTTTACGGCTGGCGATTACCGAACTTATTCTATTTAAATAGAGATTGGACAATATCGAAATTAGACACAATTTTTCCGCCCCAGAAAGAGATGCAATTATTTTTTATAGCAGCGCTTGAGGGCTATCTTAGCAATAGTGTATATAAAGATATATTTGAAGCGCTCAAAAAGGTATATTGGGACGCCATAGTATTATTAGGAAAAAATCAAGATAAGGCTGGTTATAGAGTAGCTGATATTGATGAGCGTTTGCCTCAGCATTTAATGGTGGTTTATATTCGCGATTCAAAACACGATGACCTAATACAACATTTCTTTTCGGATGCTCCGGCTAAAGTCCGGGGGCAGGCTATTAATTTCCTGGGTAGAGTAATTCTGCGCGAGGTTTCTGGTTACGCAGATAAAGAAATTGTTGTTGAGAGAATCGGTAAGCTTTGGGATCAGAGAATTTCTTCCTCTGGAACTACCGAGACCGAAGAACTTCAAGAGTTTGGATGGTGGTTTAAACAGAGTCCTTTTGGTCGCAAAAATACTATTGATAGGCTCTTGAAAACCCTAAATGTCTCTAAGGGAATCATTGATGTCGCTTACGAAATTATTGAGGAGCTGCAAGAATATGCCCCCGAACTTCCTATAGAAACTATTACGGTATTAGATTTGATAGCTCGTGCCGAGCGAGAATATCATGAATTTTCTTATAAAAAAGAGGAATACAAGGAAATTATTCGCCGAGTAAAAGCGACTGGGAATGAAGAGGCGATCCAAAAAGCTAATGAACTGATTAATTTTTTGGGATCAAAAGGGTTTATTGAATTCAGAGAATTACTATAAATTTATGGCTAATATAAAAATCCAAACTTCATCTGATATTGAATTTTCTAGGAACTTTACCATCGAAGATTTTAATAAAACGGTAAAGGATTTTGACCTAGTAGGTTCATTAATGTCTCTGCAAAAATTAGGAGCGCTCATGGGAAATCAGGTTGCCGTAAATGTAAACTTGGAATTTGAATTCTATGCTTCACCTAAAATAAAACAGAGAGCCGGCATGCTAACGAGGGATTTTGTTTCTTTTGCTGCAAAATACATTTTATTGAACTGCAAAAAACAAGAGCTACAGTACAATGATGTAGACTTGGCAAGTTTGGTTTATCTATATGGGAACTTGGAAATTGACCTTCATAAATTAAAATCCGGAGAAGAAACAAAAAAGAATGGCTGGCTTTGGGTCGTTAGGTCAACAAATCATCAATGGTATTATCTTAGATTTCACTCAAGCATTATTGCACGATATTATTGGATTTTTTCCAAAGTTTTTGAAAAAAACGAAATGCTTGGACAAAAATTGAACCAAGCGTTGGATATGAATGTTTTTGATGCAATGAAGATTGGGACCTGCATCTACGCTAATTTCTGTCCACGAGAGGATGGTAAGTTTGCAACGTCGTTTTTGATGGATAGCTATACAAAAACTTCGATATTGGAATTAAGGCCATTGCTAACTGAACAAAATATCTTGAGATATTTTGATGTTTTTGCTATTACACAAAAACAGTTTCAAGAAGAAAACAAAAAGTTTGAGCTTGCGGATGACTCTTTGAAAAAGTACGAATTTAACCCTCTCAAAAGGTTCCCCGTAATCAAGACTGATTCAGAAAAAAAGAATGAACAATATATAATCCCATCTCTCTCTGATTTTTTGTATGGCGCGTTTGAGGGCCTTTATTATGTTCTCTTAGATAAGTTGGATGAGGCTGATAAAGCGACTTTACTTCAAGAAATTGGGAGTGTTTTCGAAATGTATATTGGAGAATTCTTAAAACAATACAACATTGATATTCTTAGTCGGGCTGTAATATTTCCGGAAAAAATATACAAAATTGGCTCCGATGAATGGAAGACCGTCGACTGGCTATTGGTTTCAGATGAGTACATTTTTCAGATTGAATGCAAGAAGAGAAAAATTGATACTTACTCGAAAGCAGGAATTCAAAGCGAGAATGGTACCGGTATTGATAATTTATTGGGAGATGTAGCTAAAGAGCTAGATAAGATAGCTGAGAAAGAGAAACATATTAAGGAGAATAAAGTTGAGGGCGTAGCTTATAATGGCCAAAAAATTATTAATATGATTGTCTTTTTGGATGAAATGTTTGGCATGAATGACTATGCTAGAGAGAAAATTAAAGAAAAGATGGAACAGCCTAGTAATAATTTTTATATATTTGGTTGCTGGGAATTTGAATTAATATGTCAGCAATCGAAAGACAAACAACAGAATTTGTTTTATTCAATTCAGGACTTAATCGCTGGTAGAGTAAATATTTATCACATTGATTTTCTTGATCGGGTTTACCATAATTTTTTTGATTCTATAAAAAGTACATAATAATCAAGGAACGGAAATTAATTATATGAATGGTGTTAAAAAATTTCTTAGGAGAACAGAAACCAGTTTAATACAATTCTTTTTGTATGTTGGGGCTTTAATATATCTATTGGTAACGGGCCATGGCTGGCTTTCGGTTGTCTTCGTCCATCTCTTTTTTGTGGTTATCTATGGCATTATTTATTTCAGAGAAGATTTTTTATTGTTTTTCCTTTCGCCTGTAACGGCAATAATTTTCCCCATCCAAAATTACCTTTTAAGAAAATATTTAAAAAAATTTAAACAAAATATTCCAACAGAGGCGGTTATTGTTTTAGGGCGATCTGACTGGTTCAAGCTTGAAGCTTGGATTAAACATAACTTTCTCAAGAGTGAAATTGAATCACTTATTAGATACTTGAAAGCAAAAGGCCAGGATTTTTCCTTTTACCCAGATGCAGATTTAAAGGATATTGAAAAAATTATGAGTGATAAGAATATAAAAGAAGTGTATTTTTTCGGACACGGGACTTCGCATGTATTTCAACTGAGTGCCGATAATTATTTATATTATTGTGATTTTAATGATCAGCATAAATATGGGAAAGAATTTGTCCACCAGGTACACTGTGGCACCTCGGACGGAAAAAGCTTAGTTGATTATGTCGTTCCTAAAGAAAACCAAAATGGATGCTTTCTTTTCAGAAAACCTATAAATTCCTTTGACATTCAAAAGGAGTTCAAAAGAAGGACTAAAAACTTAATAAAAAAATGAAAACTTTTACTGTTAACGATATAGATAGTCTCCAAAAGGAATTTTACCAGATGTACGATCCGGATTATTGGCTATACAGAATAATGCTTTTGAAGAACTCCCACGACGATTTCGATCAACTCAAGTCAAGCTTAACAAAAAATACAGAAAAGACAATTGATAAAGATTTTAGACGGGTAATGCGGACCGAAATGCATTTTCTTTACTTTCAAATGATTGAAACTTTGTTCGAGATAATCTTTGCTGTTTCGGAAAGTGATAATCGGGATTTATGGTTAGCGCTCACCTTTTCTGATTTTAGGAATAATTACAAAAAGATTGCGGAGTTAAACGACCGATCTGAAATTTTTATTGAGAGGATAAAGACCGAAGTAGATGGAAAGCAAACGGAAGTTCCTGCCCTAAGATGGATTTTTTATTTTATTTATCCGTCGAAGTTAAGCGATGGGGACTGGATAAAAAATTTAGAAAATATCAAGCGATTGCTTTTGACTTTTGCTCGGGACTTTTCTGACAGAGGAGAATATAACGCCTATAAACATTCGCTCCGTTTCTATAACTCTCCGTTTTCTATGGCTATCGGTATAACCGGTAGCAAACAAACGCATTCGTTGGGTTCGTCTGAAGATTGCATTACATTCCTTGAGGAGCAGAAAAAGATAGATTCAGATGGTAAATTGCAGGCTACCGGCCAAATCATGAGGACCCAAAAACCCTTTGACTTTCAAAGGGATTATGAGAGATGTATTTTAATCTATGCTATGATTAAAAATATCATCTATACCAGAAAATATACGATCTTAAATGAGCTACACGGCCAGAATTTCGCAATGGCCAATTTTGTTGATTTGGATTTTTATAAGACTGCTTTTTCTGGGGGCGTAACGAAGTCTAGCTTTACTGCTTAGGTTACTCAATCCAATCAAACGGCGACTCATGGCGGAGCATTTTGACGGCCGCGTCCATTTCGTAGGAGTGCCAGCCGTTCATGATTACGGTTCTAAGTTCACGCACGGCTCTGAGCCAACAAAAAAAATGTAACGGATAATTTTTTAAGCATGATTTTAATTTTATAAATATAAACTAAAGATGGCTACCATCTTGTTAACTACTAACCAGGCTAAACCGCTATGATCATACCCAAATTGGTAGTTAACAAAAATTAATCAAAAACTGCCTACGCTATAATGGCAACAACCGATATTAAAATTATTTTTAAAACGAAACCATTTATAAAGAACCAAAAATTCTTATTTTTATCCAAACATTAACCATTCCGGCCTAAATATCAACATCAACCCAATTAACAGCATTACCAGGCCTCCTATAAGGCGAGAAATTCTGGCATATTTTGTGGTTACTCCCACCATCTCAAGCGTTATCATGGCTACAAAGAAGATAAATAAGTCATCCAACATGAAAAAAAAGATATACAACAAAATATAAAGATAGTATTGCCATCCGACCATTTGGTTTAATGCCAAAACTTGAGTATACACCGCTGGCAGACCGGCAGAACAAATAAGCTCCACCAAATTAACGGCAAAAGCTAAAATAATAATTCCCCCCATGGCCAACCACAAACTATTTTGCTGTATCGCCAGCTTCATCCTTTTAAAAACTTCCTGCCTCTTTTCATTCCCAGCCACCTTACACCCGCTTTCTTTATTAAATAAAAATTCTTTAAGACTATAGCCTCCCCCAAAAATCGCCAATAATCCTATCACTATTCTAATCCAGATGACAAACCCCAAAAAAAGAATAAGATTCAGCCAAGCCGACATAAATAAAAAATATACCAAAGCAGAGGCAATAATGAAGACTGTGCCCAATATCCACATTCGTTTTCTATTTTGCATGCCTAGTAATAGGCTAATCAGAAATAGGAGTGTCCACATGGCACAAGGATTAAAGCCATCCAACGCTCCCATGGTTATAGTCAAAATTGGCAATGAAAAATTTAGAATATTAATTTCACCAAATAATGGCAATTTTATATTTTTTTCGGTTGGCTCCTTGATGGGCTTCGAGGTATTGTCTGGTAAGATTTGATCATCATTGGGCGACTCTGCCTTATTTTGCCCACCAGTGATATCCCCCGCCATTTTTTTTTCTTGAAATTCTAAATTATTTATTCCAACAATAGAAGAAATCGGGTCGGGGCACTTTTCTAAAGAACACTGTTTTACTTGTTGCTCTATCATCTGCGGGCTAATACCGTCAGCATAACCGACAAAATGATTATCACTGATAACCAAAAACGGCACACCGTCCACACCTACACCCAATTTTTCTGCAGTTTTTTGTAGTAAAAGGGCATTTTCTTGACTGTTGTATATTTCATATTCATAAATTTGCAAATTAGGATATTTTCCCTTTAAAACATCAAGAAGATACTGCCTCTCCCGGGCACAATGGGGGCAGCCATCACCATAAAAAAAATAAACGTTGACTGGAATATTTTGAGCGAAAACCGCTTGAGCTGAAAAAGACAAAACAAATAGCAATGCCCCTAATGTTTTTTTAACTATTAATTTCATAGTTTATCTTTCCTTGTTTTGATTGATGATTTCAATCAATTCCTTTTTATCTATTTCGCCGGCTAAACGCATAAATTCCTTGCCGTCTTTATCTAAAAATATAAAAATCGGCAACACATTAGTAATCTTATACTTTTTTACCATTTCTTTATCTTGATCGAAATCATAGTATTCGTTCTCTAGCCATGGATTTTCCGTTTCTATATCTTTCCATCTTGGCTTCATTACCAAACACCCTGGACACCACACTGCACCAAATTTTAGTACTTTCATATTTTATTATTTAATAATTTGAATCGCCTTACCATTGACAAGGGCGTCGGCGATTTTCTTATAAGAAGAATATAAAATTCTCTGATAAGTGCTGGTTGATGTTTTCATTTTTTTGGCTGCCTCCTGTTGCTCCAGATCAATTAAATGACGAAGTCTGTAAGCATCCATTTCCTCGGCGGTTAATTCTACAATCTCAAGTTTTCTCATGGGCACACCTCGAGGCTTAAAATATGTCACATTAGGATCAAATTCTACATGTCTGCAAAGTCTTGGTCTGGGCATAGTTGTTGAAAAATTATATTAAATTTGATATTGTATATTTGTAAAAGAAGGCTGCGCCGGCCTCTTTACTAGAAGAGGCCGGTTTCCTCGCCTTCTTTTACTTTTGACCTTTTAGGGATTCTTTCTCGGCCTTAACGGCTTCCAGTTCTTTTAAAAGCATCTTTTCCTCATCCTCCAAAGCTTGAAGTTGATTTTTAGGAGAACGAAAAAATCTCCCAAATCCAACACCCCGGCCCTGTCCGCGGCCGCACCAACCCGCTCTTATTCCTCCTCCGCAAGGACCCATACCACGGCCGGTCATTGGACCTTGACCCATAGGACCCGTCCCATCCATTCTTGCCATATTTATATCTATTAATCAATTTGTTAATGGGTAACTCGACCTTTATACGTTACCTATTATGAGTATATACCCATAATTATTTTATGTCAAATTCCCTAAATATCATTCTAAAAATCCGTAAATAAGATAATACGTAAAAACAGTAAGCTTGTAAAAATTACGTACCTTAATTTTACTAAAAACAACTAGAGAAAGCAACGCCCCAACATTGAGCCACTTAGTAATACTTTATACTAAATTAATCAACAATATAAAAATTTCATAGACACTACATAAGGCTAAAAAAATGTGTTATGATTTACTTATGCGCAAAATATTATTCGCTACATTATTATTCTGCCTATTGGTCCCCCACTCGAGTCTAGCGGCTGGGCTAAATTTAGCCCAAAAATATGCCGGTAAATTTATTATCCAGAGCGAAAGTTATGACCGCTTATGGTATATTGATCCTCAAGAAAAAACCCGCTATGTCTTGCGCGATGCCCAAGGAATCATGGACTTTTTCCGACAAAAAGCTACCGGCATCAGCAACAAAGATTTGGCTAAAATAAAAACCGCCGCTAAACAAAGCTACAATGTCAAACTAACCAATCGTTTTCGGGGAAAATTTTTACTAGCCGCAGAAAATAATGGGGAGATCTGGTATGTCGACCCAGATACTGGCATCAGATATTTTCTCAAGGATGGGCAAGCAGCTTATGATTTTTTTGTAAACCGGGCTATTAAATTAAAAAATAATAATTTAAAAAAAATCGCCATAAGCAGCCAGCAAATTACTCCAAGCTATACTTTCGACAACGTCGCTTATGCTGTCTATAATGATGGTGTTTTCCAGGCAGGCTTGTATAGCAATGATATATTGCCCATTGCTTCTTTATCAAAACTTATGACCGCCTTAGTACTTTTGGATACCAAGCCAGATTGGCAAAAGAAAATCACCATTACTCCTGAACAAATTAATTATCCAAAAATTTACGTAGGCAATGACGTAACCTCGGAGGTCAATATTGCCAGCGGGCAAACTATATCTTTTTATGATCTATGGGTGGCTATGCTTTTAGCCTCATCAAATCAGTCGGCTGTGGCTTTGGCTGAATCCACCGGCCTATCCCGTCAGGACTTTGTGGATAAGATGAATGCCAAGTCTGCTGCTTTGGGCTTGCGTAAAACAATCTTTTATGACATTGCCGGGCTAGATGAAGGCAATGCTTCCACGGCCAGAGAAATGGCCCAAATTGCCATAGCTGCTTTTGCTCACCCAGAAATTGCCGAAGCAACTGCCAAAAATCAGTACACGCTAAATATACTAAATACTGATGGCACCAATACTACCTGTGAAGCAATCAATCGCAACACCAGTTTGATGGCCTTTGGGCCCGAAGCAGCCAAAAGCGGCTACCTGGTAGAAGCCCAGCGCACCGCTGTACTAAAAAAAGACCCGCAAATCATCGCCATTCTACATGCCAACAGCATGCAGGAAAGAAATAAAATAATTGCTAAATATTTAGGACAATAAAAAAATAATTTCTGGTTTTGAAATAAAAAAGACCGTTTCCGCAGAAACGGCCTGTGCGTGCGCGAAACCACGAGGGCCCGCTACATGGGAATGCGCTCTGACTTGAAAGGCGGAGCCTTGTCGTCGGGCACCGGCAGCTGCCAAGTCCAGAAGCTGGAGTCCTCCAGAGAGGCGAGAGTGTGTCGAGCCGAAGGATCGGCTATGTGCAGGGAACCGGGCAGCAAGATCGAGCTATTGCCCAGCAGCGCATCTCTGTCGCTGCTGCAAAACCGCGACAACATCTGTCGAACCTGCTCAACTGTCAAGGTCTCGTGCTCGACGGCCAACAAGGCACCCTCGATGACACAAGTGATCTCCAGACAGGTGCCATTGTGGCCGTGAAACTCTTGCACACAACCACCGGGCAGAATGGTGTGGATAGCCTGAGCCTGGACATTGAGGCGACCGATGATCAGCCCCTTGAAATAGGACCTGACCTCCACGCCGCCCTTCTGAATCATCTGGACGACATGGAGCTCACCGCGGACATCGTCTGGCTGCAAACGACACGAGCGACCAATATCTTCCCTACCCAAGCGATGATCAATGACGAGCCAACCAAGAGGTGGTTGAGTATACAGCATCGAGCTCATTGCAACGCCCTCCCGTAAAGTTATTCTTGGAATGTTCGAACGTGGACATATTAAATTATAATATCTTTAGAAAATTGTCAATAATATCCAATGTTTTTTATATAGTCAAATGACTTTACTTTTTCTTTTAAAAATGGGAAAATTAAAATAGTTTCTAAGAGACATATCGGCTGCACTGGCAACAATCGTAAACTCAAACCCTGCCTCAAATAAAAAAATGACTATCTACCAAAAAATATTACAAAACCAAAAAGCATCTTCGCTTTTGATTATAATATTTTTTTTGCTACTAGCCTTTTTTTATTTATATCAACTAAACAAATTGCCCCTGACTGCCTACGATGAAGCCATTTATGCCCAAGTGACACGCCAGACACTAGTTAGCAGCCAAATAACAACCCTGTATAATTTTGGCCAAGCTTGGTTAGAAAAACCACCGCTCTATTTTTGGCTAGCCATGACGAGTGTGAAAATTTTTGGCGATAGCGAAGCTGCTTTTCGTCTGCCCTCAGCCCTGCTGGCTATTTTGAGTTTTTGTCTGGTGTACCTGGTGACAAAAAAACTTAGCGGCAAAAAATCACTAGGTCTGATGGCTGCTTTTATTTTGGCCATCATTCCTTTTTATTATATTACTGGTCGGCAAGTCAGACTGGATGTGCCGCTGACCGCTATCATTCTATCTACCATCTATGTCTTTATTTTGGGTTGGGATAATAAAAAATATTTACTAGGTATCTTCCCGCTAATGGCTTTGGCTGTACTGACAAAAAATATCGTTGGACTATTGGCCATACCCTTTGTCCTGATCTTTAGCCTAATCTACAAACAGTGGTCTTGGTTAAAAAGTAAATATTTTTGGCTCGGTCTGCCCATCGGACTATTACTGGCCATACCCTGGCACTGGCGCCAGTATCAGCTTTGGGGAAATAATTTTTTGGAAACTTATCTTGGCTTTCATGTTTTAAACAGGTTTAGCAGCGGCTTTGGTAATGTCACACAAACCAACCCTTTAAGCTATTTTCATATTCTTTGGGATTATAGCTGGCCCTGGTGGCAAATATTTATTTTGCTATTAATAGTGGCCCTCATATTAAAAAAATTCTACCACACAGAAAAATCCTGGCGCTTGCTGCTGACCAGCTGGACTATCATGGCTTTTGTGATTTTTTTCTTTTCTTTATCCAAAACCAAAATATCCAGCTATCTACTACTAATGTATCCTTATTTAGCAATTGCCATAGCCGTCAGCCTATCTTACCTCTGGCAAATCATAAAACATAAATGGCTAAAAATACTGTATCTATTGTTCACTGGCGCCCTCTGCCTCTACTCTATCTTACTTTGTCTGGGGCAAGATGATCGTATCCTGAAAAATTTTCACTTCTTTTATGATTATAATCTGCGCGATATTGGCCGCTTGATCAACTTGGAAAATAAACCTAATGCTAAAATCTATTATTTGTCCGGGCCGCCAGCTGAAACTATTAATTTTTACGCTCAACAACCGGTCAGCCAGGTTTCAGTCGACCAAGAAACAAAAACCATCAACCTGTCGGGGCCAGCCTTTATTTACCTCTATGACAGCAATCTGCCCCTATTTCTAGATGATGCCGGCCAAGTAAAAAAAGAATTTAGCTCTATCAGAGTAAAATATTCCCAGGACCATATACTCTTGCTCTATGGTGAACAGGACATTGTCTTACATTTTTAAGCAGCCAAAAAATAAAAGCCAAAAATTGGCTCTTTATTTTTCTAAAATTTGATGCTAAACTCTAATAGCTTTCTAATAAAAATAACTAATATTATTTATGAGTAAAAAAATTTTGTTGTTGGTAGCTTTAGTCCTGATGTTCGGCGTCAGCGGCTGCGGCCGACCAAGCAACAATGATGCCAACGGCAATATTGGCGATCAAAATCTGAACATGATCCTGCCGGATAATACTGTGCGAGTCAGAATAAAAGACTCCCAATTCATTTCCAAGACAGCTATTATCAAGGCTGGCATGACAGTATTATGGGTCAACCAAGACAATGTTGACCACCAAATAAAATCTACCACCTTTAGCTCACCCAAACTAAAACCCGGGGACACCTTCAGCTACACCTTTGATAATGTTGGCGTGTATGATTATGTTTGCTCGCTCCACCCAACGATGGCCGGCTCTATATCAGTCCAAACGCAAGAATAAAAATAATAAGAATGGATCGAGAGATTTTGGATCAAAAAATAAGAAAGGTGCCCAATTTTCCTAAAGACGGGATTCTATTTTATGATGTCACTACTTTATTTGAAGACAAAGATACTTGGCGACAGTTGATCGATGAGCTTTGCTGGCCATATCAGGATAAAAAAATAGATAAAATAGTCGGCATTGATGCTCGCGGATTTTTATTGGCAGCCGCCATGGGCTACAAACTGGGCACCGGTATTTCTTTGGTCCGTAAAAAGGGCAAATTGCCCTACGCCACAAAACAAGCCACCTATGAAAAAGAATATGGCCCAGATACGGTAGAAATGCATGCCGACACTATTCGACCAGGAGAAACTGTTTTGATAGTTGACGACTTACTAGCTACTGGCGGGACAATATTGGCTGCCATTGATTTGGTGGAACAAATGCAAGGAAAAATTATCGGCCTTGAATTCATTATTAATTTGTCATTTTTACCCGGCTTAAAGAAACTGCAAGCCAATGGATTTGTGCCACATTATTTAATCGATTATGATAATGAAAAAATTAAATAATTATACAAAAGATGACTAGTGCAAAAATAAAAGTTGGTATCATCGGTGGCTCTGGACTGGACAACCCTGACCTACTAACCAGACAAAAATCCATCGACTTAGACACGCCTTTTGGCCAACCATCATCTAGTATCAATACCGGAAAAATTGGCGAGGTAGAAGTGGCCATCATTGCCCGACACGGTAAAAACCATTCTTTGATGCCAGGCAAAGTCCCCTATCAAGCCAATGTCTGGGCGCTCAAACAAGTCGGCTGCAGCCATATTTTAGCTACTACCGCTTGCGGCTCGCTGCAAAAAAATTTTAGACCAGGCGACCTCGTTTTTATCGATCAATTTATTGACTTCACCAAACACCGCAACCCAACCTTTTACCAGGACCATGTCATTCACACGCCCATGGCTGATCCATTTTGCTATAATTTACGCCAACGATTGACGGCAACAGCCAAGGAGCTAAAACTGCCACACCATTCTCAAGGCACCATCGTCACCATTGAGGGACCCCGTTTTTCTACCCGGGCAGAATCAAAAATGTTTCGCTCTTGGCAAGCAGATGTTATCAATATGTCTACTGTACCAGAAGTGACTTTGGCTAGAGAAATAGGTATTTGTTATCAATCTATCGCTATGGTCACCGACTATGACTGCTGGAAAGAAAAAGAAGCGCCAGTCACTTGGGAAATGGTCATGGAACAAATGAATAAAAATATTGGCAATATCAAAAAATTATTACTGGCTGTCCTGCCTAAAATAGATTTTTATGCCTGCGACTGCAAAAAAACTACGGCCGACATGGCTGAATACGAAACCAAAAAACCCGTCCAATAAGACGGGTTTAAAAATTATTTAATTATTTTCAGCTGGCCAAAGTCAAGGGTCATTATTTTCATCTGATCAGCATCTATCTTTTGCGCTAAATCCCCTTGGGGCAAAAGCCTGATCAAATTGGCGGTATAGTTTTGATAATTATAATGCCACAGCTCCCAATACATATCAAACATATTAATAGAAGTAGTACCAGTTACTACAAAGCTGCCATCAATGCTCTCCGCCCACCAGCCCTTAGCGTCCCGACGCCAATTCAATAAATGATAATTGGCATTTTTTTGGTTAAGCTGAAGATAAACTGGCAGAGGCATAATTTCTGGATAAGTGTCTGGATAAGTAAGCATCAGGGCCTGCTGCAGATTATTGCGAAAAACTTCGGCTCCAGCTAGGTTATCCGGCAAGCCAACGGTTATTATTTTTTGCCCCGGCGCCAAGCCAAGTCTAGGATAACTAGCTACGATTTGTCTGGCTAGTTGGCTGCTTTTTTCCCAGATCATATTTTTTTGGCCGATAATCAATAGACTGCAAAGCAAACAAAACCCCAATAAGGCCAGACGGCTAGTTTTATTAAAACTTATCTTATTAAATAAAAATATAAACCAGTAGAGAAAAAATATGACCGGCAGATAAACATAGCGCTCACCAGCAAAAGTGGTCCGATGCAAACCCAGTGGCACAACTGGCAACAAAGTAGCCAGACACAATAGCCATAAAAATAATTGCTTGTATTTTTTCTTAATTAGAAGATAGGCAACGTAGAGCAAGAGCAGCAAAACAAAAAATATGCCAATTAATAAAGGATAATTATACCATAGCTTATAAAGTGGCGACCGAAAATAGCCGGCGCTAGCAAACTCCAATATCATGGCCTGGGCATTGGCCAGCCAAATGCTCCAGTGAAACTGCAAATTATTTTGACCATAATATCCAAAAAAGGTTTGAGTTGCTTCCTGCCTGACTGCAAAAAATATAGCCAATAAAATAAAATCCGCTAAAATATATTTGCCATTCTGCCAAAATTGTTTCGCCTTCGTGTCTCCTATCGCCAAGAGGTAGCACTCTAATAATAAAATTAGTATGGGCAAGGTCAAAACAATTTCTTTGACCAATAGGCCGATTGCGAAAGCCAAAATAGACAGGCTGAAAAATGTTTTTTGCTGATTCTCACGCGCTCGTAAAAATAATAAAAAGCTAAGTAAATAAAATAGGGTCGCCCAAAGGTGTGGCCAGGCCGCTAACCAAGAAACTGCCTCTACTTGCGTTGGCCAGACTAAAAATAATATGGCCGCTAAACTTGATAATGCTCGACTGGAATCTACTTTGCATAAGCTGAATATTTTTTTACCCAAACAATATACCAGGCAGGCATTGGTAGCGTGCAACACCAGACTTAAGCCGTGGTAGGCGCTGGCTTTTAGGCCGAATAAGGTGAAAAATATTTTCCAAATGACAAATAAAAATGGGTTATAAGAACCGCCCCAAGTAGTGCCTTCATAATTAGTAACAAAAATAGACCAGCTCCAAAGCCTAGTTTTAGCCAGCCAAAGCCAATGCCAATCATCTGAAACAAAATAATAATTTAGCGTAGAACCAAAAATAAAAAACGCAACTAACAAAAACACCAGCCAGATAAGTACTGACCGATACTTGGCTGGTGTCTTGGCTATAAATTTAAACATTTATTTAAAGGGATAGTTTGAGCATCGCCAAAATAAAAACCAATTGAATGACGACACCTACCTTAAAAGGAAGTTTAACCCCCAGAATATCATGGATTTTGCTATGCAGTCGGCAAAACCAATCCAGCCATTTGACCCTAAAAACCTGGACGCTGGCCCAAAGCACATCTGGCAGCCAGGCACCAATCACGGCCGATGATAACGCTCCATGATTTATGTTTAATTTTGACTGCAAAAAAATAAATACTAAACATAGTGATAAAAAAGCATCTAGAGCCGCTGTTTTTACAAAATAACGCAAGCGAGCTGATTCATCGGTAATATGCTGTCCGATATTTTCATCTCCATGGGGGATAATATCTAAAATAAAGTGGGATACAATACCTAAAATAAAAGCCAATAGCGGATTGGCCACTTTGGTAGAAATATAAATAGCGGCCGAAGTATGTGCGGATAATGTCATGGGATTAATGTTTAATAGTCTCTTAGCTTGCGCATGTCCTCGTGTTTCTTGATGCGCTCCAGAGCTTTGGCCTCAATCTGCCTGATGCGTTCACGAGTCACGCCAAACTCTTGACCCACTTCCTCCAGAGTATGAGCTACGCCGTCTAAGAGGCCAAAGCGCATTTCCAAAATTTTCTGCTCCCGCGGCGTCAGATCTTGAATTACTTTACGAACGTGATCAGATAATAGCTTCATGGCGGCTACTCTATCGGGGCCGATATTTTTTTCGTCTTCAATAAAATCACCCAAGGTGCTGTCTTCATCATCATCACCAACTGACGCCTCCAAAGACACGGTCTCCTGGGAAATTTTTATAATTTGCCGGATTTTATCAATATCCTCGCCCATTTCAGCAGCAATCTCCTCTGGCAACGGATCACGACCAAGCTCCTGGACCAAACGCCGCTCTATTTGATTGAAACGATTAATAGTCTCGACCATGTGCACTGGAATACGAATAGTACGCGATTGATCGGCCAGAGCACGAGTAATAGCTTGCCTAATCCACCAAGTGGCATAAGTAGAAAATTTGTAACCCTTGCGATAATCAAATTTCTCTACTGCCCTAAACAGACCAATATTACCCTCTTGGATGAGATCAAGAAGAGTCAAGGACCGGCCGGTAAATTTTTTGGCTATGGACACAACCAGACGCAAATTTGATTCGATCAATTTCTTCTTGGCTTCCAGGTCGCCTTTTTCTTTGCGTTTGGCATACATCATCTCTTCCTCTTGATTAAGCAGGGGCACCTTACCAATTTCCCGCAAATACATCTGGATGCTGTCGGCGGCGATATCAGTCAGATCACCCCGTTTTTCATCACTCTGAATGCCGGATTTGGCCAGCATCTCTGTCCCCTTGGTATGGACATCCAAAATGCTGCCATCAGTTGAGACTACCTGAACAGCCATATCCTCCAGCCTATCCAGAAAATTTTCCAAGCGGGGCACATAATCTTCAAGATCAGAAAACACCCGCAGAACCTCTTCTTCGGTAACAAAACCACGGCCATGAGCCTTTCTCAATAAAGCATCTACCACTTCTTGAGTCAGCTCTGCTTTGGGGGCCTTGATTTTTACTTTTAATTTTTTACGAGTTTTGGCAACTTTCTTGCCGGATTTTTTTAGCGCTGAAGCTTGATTTTTTTTAGCCGCCGCATGTTTTGCGGAGATTGGCTTGACCCGAGAGGTCTTGTGCGCACTGCGTGGGGCAGTGTGTTTAGAATTTTTATTCAATTTTTTCTTAGGCCTGTTTGGCCTCGTTTTTTTTGCCATTAGCGCTGCAATTTATTTAACTCTTTATTTAATAAATTAATCTGATGGGTTAAAATATCTACTTTGATAATATCGCCAGCTAATTCCGCCTGCTTGAGCTGCTCCCGCAAAGTCTGGTGTTGCTCCTGGCAGCGAGTTAATTTTAGGCGATTTACTAAATTTTCAAAGATCAGGGACAATTCGCGCTCCGTCATCTGATCATAATCCTTTTCACCGGTGATGCTGAGGCGTACCCAATCATCTTTTTCATTTGACTCCAACTCGCCGTTATCGGCAAAATTGTCCAAAGTATGATGCTTAGTATAATAAATGATAACCTTTCTGTAAAGAGATTGCAAATCGGCAGCCATCAACTCTGGGTCTACCTGAGCCAATAATTTATCAAGATATTCACCCCGATAAAAAGCTATAGCCAGTAGCTGATCGCTCAAGAGCCACAAAGTATTCTTTTTTTGAGACAAAGACTGCTGCCAGGTTTGCTCTTGGCTGGATAAAAAAGTCTTGGCTTGAGAAATATCAGCTTGTAAAATCGATATAGGTATATTCAGCTTATCTGATAAAGCTTGCAAATAATGGACCTGCTCTACTTGACTTTTTAAAAACTTGATAATCGGCAATAATTTTTGTACGGCAATCTTTTTGTGATCAGCCCGATTCAAATCCACGCCTGATAAAATTCTAAGGAAATAATAATCCATAACCGGGATTGCCTCTTTGACTGCCTGGCGCCACTTAGCCGGATCATCCTTCACCATATCAGCTGGGTCAGAGCTGGGAGGTAAAACTAAAATTTTGATATTGAAATCAACCTGCCAACCCAAAGTAATACTACGAAAGGCCGCCTGTGATCCGGCTGTATCCCCATCAAAAGCCAAAATAATATTATCAGTATAGCGTTTTATTAATTTCAAGTGATCAATGGTCAAAGCCGTGCCCGAGACAGCCACAGTATTAGTGGTGCCAGCTTGATGACAGGCGATAGCATCCATGTTGCCCTCGACAATAATCAAATATTTTTTCTGCCTAATGGCTTCTTTGGCTAAATGCCAGCCATACAATATTTTTCCTTTGTCATAAACAGAAGTCTGGGGACTATTGATATACTTACCGCCAAAATCATCCTCTACATAGGCAATACCAGCCAGAGTGCGCGAAGTAAAAGCTACTACCTTGCCGCTAGCATCGCTGAGTGGAAACATTAGTCGTTTGCGAAAACGATCAACATAGCCTGAACCGTTTTTCTTCTTAACTATCAAACCGGCTTGAAAAATCTCATCATCCTGATAATTTTTTTCTCTCAAAAATAAATATAGCTCATCCCAAGCTTCGCCCGACAAGCCTAATTGCCATTTTTTTATGCTATCTGAAGTAATTTTGCGCTTGGTCAAATATCCTTGAACTTTTTCGGCAATCTCTATATCGGCGGCCAATTTTTTTTGATAAAATTCAAGAGCCAATTGATTCATATCATAAAGCCGACCATGATCTTCTTTATGGCTAGCCGTATATTCTGGCAAAACCACGTTGGCTTTTTGAGCCAGCTGGCGCAAGGCCTCGGGAAAGGTCAAACCCTCGTATTCCTGAACAAAAGTAATCACATCTCCGCCCTTGCCGCAGCCAAAACAATGCCAAATTTGCTTTTCTTTAGAAACCATAAAGCTGGGAGTTTTTTCATTATGAAAAGGGCAGCGGGCGCGCCAATTGGCGCCAGCCAAAGCTAAATTAATATAACTGCCAATAATATCAACTATATCCAGTCTAGCTTTTATTTCCTCGGTGGGATTCATCATAACCTTATATTAAGGTAAATAGGCATTTTAGTCAAAATCAAACCTAAAGAAAAAGCGCCCGATCGCTCGAGCGCTCCCCATGTGTTCAGGAGATCTGGTAGAGAGGTGTGCCGTGCCGAGAGCGTCGGCACTGCACCACTCCGCTACTCTGCAGAGCATCGAGCACCTGATCCAGTTCCTTCTGGCTGACCTGGCGTCCATGACGACGGAGCATCCGAAGAATCTCGCCAGATGGTCTGGCATTGCTCTGCCGCAGCAAGACAGCAAGAACTGCATCACGGCTCAAGCTCGGTTGAGAAGGCTGCGGCGACACAGCCACTGCGGCAACGCGCCGACCACCCGTAGGGCCAAGATCCACGTAGGCACCCACGCCCTTTGGACCACAGCTGGCCTGTGTGGGCTGAGCTAGCTTCGGTTGTTGCTCACGTCGAGCTCGCTCGACTCTGCCTTGCCTGGCCAGAGCGATGCAACCCCAGACACCCAGCGCCAGAATGACCAACGAAAGCGCTATTGAGAACCACATCCTTAGAACACCTCCCCCCTTAAATTATGGGTGAAAATTGACTGTTGATGTACACCTGATGTGAAATCAGAAAAAATTATAATATTATATATTATTAATTCTGTCAACCCACAAGGCAACCATCACCTCGCGGATGGTATTTCCAAATCTAATAAATATTGCTTTCTTTTTAATCCCCCCGCATAACCAATTAAATCTCCTTTGCTGCCCACCACCCGATGGCAAGGAATGACTATGGCTATGGAATTTTTGTGGACTGCTTGACCGACTGCCCTAGCAGATTTAGGCCTACCAATAGCCAAAGCTAAATCTTGATAAGAAATAACACTGCCATAGGGTATGCCCTTTAGACAATGCCAGACCGCGGTCTGAAATTCTGTGCCAGAAATAACCATGGGTAAAAAAAATTTTTTCCTTTTTTGAGAAAAATATTCCTGCAGTTGTCTGGCTGCCTGCCGAGAAATTTTATTAGCAGAACCGATGCGCCTAGTAGCCGTGGAAACAAAATCAATACCAACCACAAATTGGCCTGCCACCACAATGCGGAGCAGGCCAATCGGCGTTTCCAGATAACTAAAATATTCCTTCACAGAACTACTTTACCGGCACTGGCACATTACCAATCGGCGTGCCGTCTTTTGCTAGAGCCTCTACTTTTTGACTCAAGCATTGATAGCCGGACGCATGCACCCAGCGGGCGTCATAATAATAGTAAGCTTCTTTGTTGGGATCTATTTTGGTAGTGTCGGTCAAAAAAGTAGCGCACAATTCGTAATCGCGGTCACCTTTGACTTGATACTTAAAAACTTCTTGGCTGCTGGGATTCTCAAATAGGCTATCGTTCAAATATTTATACTCAGCGCGCAAGGCCTGAAAATCAGCCGGCAATTTTTTGTAAGTCTGATAATAGTTATTTAAATTATAATGAATTTCACTCAAATTATTGGTCACCCGCTGATCTATTTGTCTGGATCTGGCTAATTTTGGCGACTCAACAATTGTCAAAGAAGCAATGAAAACGGCTACCACTAAACACAAAGACCCATAAAAATAAAAGCGAATTAATTTGTCTTTGTGGCCTTCAACTTTTTCGCGACGAATATCGTAAAAATAAAAAGAAAAAACAATACCGGCAATCACCAGGGTAGTCAAGGCTTTGAGTATAAAACGACTGCTCAGTTCACCATTCAAAAACATGACCAAAACGCCTATCAAAGATCCGATCATCACCAAAAAGGCGATAAAAATAATCAAATAAGTCAGCCATTTACGCACGCCTGACTCCTTATCAAGTTCTCCTTTGTACAGACTGCGATAAATAAATCTGGTGCTTAAATAATAAACCGGCGTGGCGATGACAATAGCGGCAATGGCAAATTTCAGCATTTCTTGATTGAACATGCCGGTATTATTGCCTATAGTATCAACTATGTACTTATTGACAAATTGAAAAATCACCTGGCCAACATCAACTGCCACAAAACCTAAGGCCACTAAGGATAGAAGGTACAAAAAAGCGAATTTAGCTGAATTATTTTTGCTCATAATTTTTTATCCCGTTAGAAATTTATATATTAATTTAATAATAACTTATATAATGATAAAAGTAAAATTTTTATAATAAATGCCACTAAAAATAATGGTCAATTTCTAACGGGGTGAATTTAATTGATAAAGAATAATACCGGCAGCCACGGCGGCATTCAAAGACTCCACTTGGCCGCTACCGGCTATTTTATATTTTATATCGGCTAAATCTAAAATTTTCTTTTCTACTCCTCTGGCTTCACTGCCTATAACTATGCCCAGTTTACCGCTGGGCAGAACGCTGGTCTGAGCGTGACTGTCGGCTGCCACTATTTTGAAACCATGCTTTTGCAAACCAACTATCAATTTTGCCAAATCTTGATCGGGAAAAAGCTTGACTTGAAAAATTGAGCCCATGCTAGCCGCCACTGTCTTGGGGCTAAAAACATCAGCGCAAGCTGAGTTCAAAAAAATGCTTTTTATGCCAAACCAATCGGCCGTGCGGATAATGGTGCCGACATTACCCGGGTCCTGAATGCCATCAAGTAAGAGGATCTGCTCATTACCATAATTAAATTCTATACTCGGAGGCAAAGCAAAGACAGCCAGCATCCCCTGCGGCGTAATGCTGGGCGAAATTTTTTTCAGCTCTGCCTCGCTAATAATCTGGTACTTTATGCCCCGCAAGGCCTGCTTATACTTTTCAGTGGCTGCCTCAATAATATACAGCTCTCGGAAAAGCTTATGCCGGCGTTGCTCAAGGATGACTTTGGGGTTATCAATGATAAATTGGCCCTCCTGTTGACGGTCTTTTTTTTGTTGTAAAGATTTGAGAAAAGCTAATTTTTTGGCAGATATCATGTATAGATTATAGCCTTTTTTACAAAATAAACAAATAGAGCCGACTCTTATGCCGACTCTAGTAGTCTGACCTGAATATTTTTTGCCAATAACCGGCCGCCTAAAAACTAAAGTTATTTTCAATAAATTCCCTAGTAGCCGGCCCAAAATACCCCGTACCATTTTTTAGTTTTTGCGGATCAAGAATCTCTTTTTTATACTTGTTTTGAAATTTGATAAGGGCTGCTTTAGTGGCTCTACCAAAAAATTTAGTCTCCTGGCCCGGCGAACCCGGCCCGCTACCCGCTACTATAAATCCATTGGCATTCAAAAATTTTTGTAAATTCAAAACATCATCGCTAAAATCACCTAATTTCATGTCTACAGAAAATGAATACTCGCTATGAGCAGGTGGTGACACAATGTCTGCGCTACCAATCACTTTTCCCAGAGGATAACTATCCAAATTAACAGCATCTTTGATATCAGACCAAGAAAATCCTTTGGCCAAAAAAGTTTCTGCATCAACAATGTGCCTTCTATACCCATTTTCAATCAAATATACCGCAGGATCATCCGGTGTTTTGACTAGGCTGCCCTCGGTAAATGATGTTGTTTGGGACATTGATGGATTCAATCTATCCAAAGCCAAAATAATTTGATTAACCTTTAATTGCTTATAATTTATCCGCAAATCAGTCTGTCTATTACCATCAAGATCAAAGCTCTGAGTCTGATTAGGTGACAAATAAAATATCTCTGCTCCCAGTTGAGCCTTGATAAGCCCATTGTTAGTATCTAATTCTAAAATTTGCAAATTATATTTTGACTTTGAGTTCTCAAAAGAAAAAACCAAGGGAGAGTTTATATATGTAAAAATGTTCACTCCGGCATCTCCTATATAAGGAATTTCTCTACTTTGCCCCATGGGCACATAGTAGTCATTTTGTCCGCTACCGGTGCCGCCAAACGTATAACCGGAGACACCACCGCCTCCACAGACAGATGTTGATTTGGTTATCGTGACAGCATCGGTTTCTGTGCCGTCGCCATTTCTGTATTTTATTGAATAAGTATAGCTGGTCCCGCAAGAAAGGCTCGTATCTTGCCAGCTATTGGTAGTAATCCAACCAGAATTTGCGCCACTGCGAGAGAAATAATAGCCGGATGAACCAGAGCTGGCATTATTAAAACTATCTACTGATAAACTTACTGTCGATAGACCGGCTGTAGCTGAAAAGCTGGTTGGGGTAGGAGCTAAAGTGTATTTTGATAAGGTAGTCGAATAACTCGATTCATTGTCATTGCCATCCTTAGCTTTGACACGATAAGTATATTGAGTATTGGCTGACAGACTAGAATCAATGTAAGTAGCCGACGCCTGCCAGGTCGAAGAGTCAGTGGCTCCGGAGCCACTAGTTGTTTCATCAAACCAATATGGTGTCGCCGATAGACCCGGGTCAGCGTCTGTAGCTGTATTTGCCAAAACGGTCAATTGACTTGCAGAATCTGCCGTAACAGATGTCAATCCAATATTGGTCGGCGCAGTCGTATTTTGCACCAAAGCAAATGTGTGAGTAGAATATCCGCCAGTATATGTAAAAGTCAGGTTGCCAGAAGAATCTGCTTTACATATACCACTCGTACAAGCAGCATTGGTGACGGCTGTCGTGGAAGCCACACCGTCTACTTGAAACTGATAATATTTATTGGCCGCTAAATCACCAATCGTATAAATAGTAGTAGTGGCTACAGTAGAAGTAGCTGTCCATTGCTTATTATACGTACCGCTAGTCAGCCACGAGTCAATATTGATATCCATCCATTGAGATTGATCACCAGTCGTAAAACTACTACCCCACGCTGGAGTTACTGCCAAATCAGCAGTTGTTCCTGAGGTCGTTTCGTGATCCCTGAATTTACCATTGGCATAAATTCTAGCACCAGCGCCAATATCAATTTCATCAGTACCTATGGTGTGATGGTCATAATATAGATATTCAGCAAAATCGCCAATCAATGTATAGCCAGCAGTATTAGGGTGAACATTGCCGTCAGTATCATAATAGCCATCGGGGGAGGCTGACTGCCAATTAGAATTGAGGGTCATTTGATCATAATAAGAGTCGCAAGTCCAGCCATGGCTAGTACACTCCGTTTCCATGGCCGCATTAATGGCGGTAACTGATTCATCATCATAGCCATTAATATCATTGAGCGTACCTATACCTAACCAAATCGGCGTTGCTCCCCAATCTTCAATTTTTTGCATCATTTCCGAGAGATAATCCACATATTCATCAGTAGTGGCCGCTGATGGTGATACGGTAGCTAAATTATTAATACCGATGGACAAGAATACTGTGCTCGGACTAGTATTTATCATAACAGTATCAATAGAAGCAAATATTTTTTGCATATAAGCGCCGGAGATAGCCGTATCAGCTTGAGTAGCAACGGTCAGGCCAGTTTGACTATTGAATTCTGTTCCTATGGTAGTACTCAACATTATCGAATCGCCAACAAAAGCTACTTTATCAAGTAAAGTTACGCCAGTGCTAGAACTAGGACATTTATAGGCACCAACATCATTACCCGTCCAAGCTGCTCCAGTTACATCACCACTGGCCGGCAAAGATGCCTGCAGGCCATGGCCGCAAACATATGAACCATTCTGGATAGTAAAATCGTTCGTGGAAGTAGCTGTAAATTGGGGATCTATAAAATGATTAGTAGCATCGACCTGTTCAAAATGATTATTGCCCGAGATAAATTGTTGATAACCAGAAGCGCGATACCAAACATTATTAGTGACATTCCAATAGGCCGGTGTGGCAATAATTTCTGCCGCTATCGCATCTCCCATGGCAAAAGGGCGGTTGTCGGAAGTCGTATCGGCATAAAAAATATTATTTTTAAAATTATACGTAGAGCCACTAGAAGCAGCTTGGCTCAGGACTTTTACACTACTAGTAAAAAATGTGCAGTTGGTCGCTGTAAAGTTGGTAGCGGCATTGAGGTAAAAAAGATAAGTTGTTTGATCATAAAATAAACTGCTTTCAATGGTGAGGTTTGCTGCACTGCTGGTAATAAAAATATAACTAGTTTGATTATAAAATTTACTGTTTTTTATTACAAAATTTACTCCAGTGACACTTATTGGACTAAAAATATAAGTTGTTTGATCGTAGAATGTACTGCTATCAACTGTAACATTAGCCCCAGCTTTAGCCACATAAAATACAAAATTACCCAGTGTCGGACTACCAATAACTGTAGTTCTGGTAAGGGTCAGATTAGCATCTTCCGTATCAGCGCCAATCCAAAAAGCATGTGTGTTGACTGCACTAAGAGTAATGGTGCAATCTTCAAGGGTTAAATTGTGCCCGTAAGTCCAGAACATCCGAGTAGCGACATTATTGGAATTGGTAAAATTTATATGTTTAAAAGTGAATTCTCCCCATTGGGTTGAAAGTGGAATAAAAAAGGCCATGTTGGTAGCAGAGTTGCTTGGCACATCAAGTGTTACTGTGGCGCCATCAGCAGCCTGGATTATAACCGGGCCACTGCCGCTGGCAGTATTTATAACAGGACTAAGATAGGTATGAGCCCCATTAAATGAGCTATAAGTTCCAGCTTCGATAATTACTGTATCCCCTTTGGCCACTCGAGAGCCGGTCAAAGCATAATCCAGGGTCAGCCAGGCATTGGCGCCTGTGCCGGTGCCGTGGCTAGCATCGTCAGTGCCAGTTGTTGAAACATACCAAGTAGCTGCATTAACTTTTTGGACACCAATAAACAAAAAACCCACCAAAAAAATCAAGGGAAATATAAAAAAGTATATCTTATGTCGGCTATTGTTTCTGTTTCTGCGGCAAAACACTGCTAACCGGCAAGATACAAAATTGTCTATATTTATATCCATATTTATAATAAAAACCACTTATCAATAAAGCTGTTTTTACGGGTGATTAAGTAGATATATTATAACTATTATTATGCATTAAATCAAGCACATTAATTTAAGAAACAAATATAAAAATAGTCTCGGTGACTGCTAAAAAAAGAAATCATCTATATAAGTATTGTTTCCTTAATTTCAACGGCAGCCGTTCAATAGCATAGCGCAAGCAAGTGCGCGGCATGATTTTATGATGCTTGTCCAAAAAATCAAGCAGAATTTTTTCATCACAGCGCTTACCCACTTCTCTAAGCATCCAGCCAACAGCCTTGTGAATCAAATCATGCTTATCGTGAAGCAAAATTCTGGAAATTTTTATAGCCTCCCGACTATCCCCCCGATAAATGAAAGCAAAAGTTGATAAAATGGCTATGCGCCGCTGCCACAAATTTTTACTTTTGGCTAATTTGTATAAAATGTCCTTTGGTTTATCAATCAAGTAAGAGCCAACGACACGCGGCGCAGTCAAGTCAACCAAATCCCAATTATTTATATACTTATAATTTTTTAAATACAGATTAAAAACCTGCTTTTGCTTTTTACTGTCCCCTTTTTGATATTGATCAACCAAAATTAAAAGGGCGCAGAGTCTCTCTTCATGAATTTTTGAGCGCAAAGAGCTGAGCACCCCCACCAAAGGCAAGGCAGCATATTTTTTGGCGACTTTTCTAATGTCCGGCACTACTACACCGATAAATTTATCACCCTCACCATACTCACCCCGGCCAGTCTTAAAAAAACCCTGCAAAATAACGGCTTTTTGCGGAGAAGAGTATTGTTTTAATTCTGCTGACAGCCCCGTCATTTTTTGCGTTGCAATCTTATTAACTCCCCAGCAGCTGTCAGTATAAACACAATTTGTAAAACTATAAAAATCCAGTCATTAATAAAAATACTATAAACTAACAAAGCTAAGCCGCCTAAAATAAAAAATATATCTTGCTTTTTTTCTGATTTTATCAGAACACCGACCGTAATCAAAATTAAACCCAAGACACCTACTATTTTAAACATGACACTATTCATAACAAGGTGTGGTGGGCATGACAGCACTAGGATTACCGTGCTTTACCCATTGGCCATCCTGGCACAGCCAAGTATCCTCTGGGCTAAAGAGCCTAGCAACAATAACCCCGGCAAAAAGCAAGACTAGAAGAATGATGATGATAATAAAAAATTTTGGTGGTTTCATCCTATTAAAAATCTAATTAAAATTTGCCGCTTAAGATAAAACTTTCAATGCAAATCTTTATTTTTCTGCCAAATTATACACCCAGAAAAATAGCAACGAAGCAAAAACTAGAATCAGGGCTGTTTTGGGATCAACCAAAGCCGCCACCAAAATCAAAAAAATATCCAAAACTACTAAATGATTATTTTTCTTGGCTTTTTTGATATTCAGCTGATCCATAAGTTTACCTGTTCTATCAGTTTAGCATAATTTTATCTACCAACCAACTAGATAACAAATAAAACTAGTCCCTGATATTCAAAGTATACAAGACTGGGTAATGATTTGAAACTGGCGGCTCCTTTATAAGTAGCCCTTCGGCCAATGCTATGCGACCAGTTATAGACTTATTCAAAAAATAATCTGCCTTAATGTTTACTCGCCCCTTTTTGTTGAATCTGGTCTGACTGTATGGACTGGCTTCCGACAAGGTCCACTCTTTGTTTTTCTCTATTTCAAAAAAGCCATTATTTAGCTTAGCCAGTTCATAATCAGCCATGTTGAAATCACCAGCCAAAAAATAATCTCCTGCCTGACAAAATTTTATCAAATCATTGAATTGATCAGTCACAATAGATAAATTTTCTGTATGCTGCGGATCATAAAGGTGGAGATTTATAAAATTCAATTTATGATCTCCTAAATTTACCAGACAATTTAACCAACCCTTATTAGCTAATCTTTCTTGGATATTATAGCCACGATTCTTTTTGAAAAAAAATGAATAGCTGTCCATGGGTTTAACCTTGGTCAAAGTCACTAAGCCTGACTTATTATAAAACCAAGTGCCGGCCGAAAACACAAAGTATTCCGGCAAAGCCTTATGAATTTTATTTCTATCATGATTTAGCCACACTTCTTGCAGATGGACAACATCGGGCTGATGAGTCTTGATCAGCTGAATCAAATCTTGCATCCGCTTATTTTTATCAATAGAAAAAGGCCAAGGTAATAGCCACAAATTAGCCGTCATTAATTTTATTTGCATGGAGTCGGAAACAATATTTTAAATTTTTTAGATATTTGAAACTATACCAAATATCTATAAAAAAAACAACGCCTCAAAATAACTTTATTATTGACTTATAAAACCCAATCTATTATATTTATATAGCTTTTATAGCAAGGGAGGTTCGCATAGTGGTCGAGTGCGCACGCTTGGCCACCGCCTACGGCGGGGTCCCGCCAAAGGCGGGAAAAGCTTAGTCGTATATTATGTATAAATTATATATAATTCGAAGTCTAAAAACAAAAAAATACTACATTGGTATTAGTGCAGATTTGGAGCAAAGGCTACGTCACCATAATAGTGGGGCAAATAAATCTACTAGAAATGCTAAACCCTGGACAATAGTGTATACAGAGGAATTTAATGATAAAAAATCGGCATGGTTAAGAGAAAGACAAATTAAAAAATATAAAAGCGGTGAAGCATTTAAAAAATTAATCAATCGTGGAGAGGTCGCATAGTTGGTCTAGTGCGCTCGCTTGGAAAGCGGGTAGGGTGTCAAAGCCCTCGCAGGTTCGAATCCTGTCCTCTCCGCCAATATATATTTGAAAATGCGACAGATAAATATAAAATAAAAAAATATGGCCATGGTTAAAAAAACCAAAATTTACCTTATTAGTTCCATTATTTTAATTATTTTAGCCATTGCTGGTTATTTGTTTTTTAATAGGGGCTACTATTCTTATCCGACGGAATATAAAATTGATCTAATCCATGTTTCTGACCAAGGGGAGACGGAAAAATACGGCAAAAAAATCGGTGGCAATTGTTATTTAGCTACGACTACTATGCTGTTAAAACATTTTGACCCAAGTATTGAGTTTTGGAAAGTGTTTATCTATCAAGGAAACGCAGTCAGTTTTTCATATTATTGGTCGGATGGCGCGAATGGCGGCACAATGGCCAACTTGGCCGACGGCTCAACGGATATTCTGCTCACAGCCGCCAGTAATCTAGGGTACACGCCTCATGTCAGAATGAACAGATTTGCCAATGGTGGTATGGGGATATGGGAAGACAAAACCAAAGAGCTTGATGGCGATTTCCGCTATTACTATTTCCATCAGCCAATGAATGAATATAAGAGCCTTATCGCTTCAGATATACCTTTGGGCACATCCGGCTCACCTTGCCATAATGATTATAATGTGATCGAGGGTTATAATGAAAAGGAGTTATCTGTGGTGATTCCCGATCCGCAAGATCGTGGATTACAAGACGCCAAGATCACCTGCCCCATAGATTCTGGCCTTACGCACACCGTTTTTTGGTTCACTCCGGACGGAGAAAAAATCAGTGACAAAGAATTAGTACTTAAAATGAAAAACACCATCAATGAATCATTGGAGGTTATGGCCAGGTATATCAAAAATTTGAAAGAAGGAGCTGATGTTATAGAATTTCAGCAAAAAATATATTTAGGCCGTAAAGTAGCCTCCATGTATTTTAATGAACAGGGGTATTCTGAATTGGCCAAAGGATACGAAAAATCAGCCGAACTTTTATTGCCTTTGGCAGAAATTTATCCGCCCGACATAAATAAGAAAGAAAACAGGGATTTGATTATCACCCAAATGGAAAAAATATTGGAAAATGAAAAAAATTTAGTTAAATACTGGGAAGTGATTAACTAGTTTTTGGTGGCGCATTTTTCTTTAAAAAAATAAGCACTATAAAAAACTCCGCCGGGGAGTAAGAAGACGTTTACAAAAAAATTAAAATCAGCCGATGACTGAACACCTTATAAATATTTTTACCAATATCATTTCTACTGGTGGCTACTCAGGCCTGGCTTTTCTGATGACCCTAGAAAGTATGGTGGCTCCTGTGCCCAGTGAAGCCGTCATGCCGTTTGCCGGCTTTTTGTGGTATTCAGGAAAAATGTCCTTGTGGCCAATCATTGCTTTTAGCACCTTGGGCAGCATTATCGGCTCGCTGATATCATACTATATCGGCGACTATGGCGGCCGGCCCCTGGTCAAAAAATTTGGTCGCTATTTGCTGCTCAATGAGCATCACCTAGAGCTGACTGAAAATTTTTTTAATAAATACGGCGGCAAAACGATTTTTATCAGCCGCTTTATACCAATAATCAGGCACTTGATTTCTTTGCCGGCCGGGGTAGCTAAAATGAATATCTTTAAATTTAGCCTTTATACTATTGTCGGCGCCGGCTTATGGAATGCTTTTTTGGCTTACTTGGGATATTATTTGGGCAGCAACTGGTCTGTAATCCGCCAATATGGCGAGGTGATCGACAAAATACTGCTGGCTATCATCGTGGTAGTTATTATCTATTTTATTCACTGGAAGCGCCGGCGCCGCACCATTACCCAATCAACTGATCAAACAAAAAACTGACCAAGCAAGCGGTCAGTTTTTATTTTTTATTGGGGATTCTCTTCTTTCTTCTTGTCTAGTCTATCAAACTTCAAAATCTTGACGCCAAAATAGACGACAAAAGCGATAATAACAAAATCAATCACAATATTTATAAAGGCGCCCAGCATTACCTTATTGGCGCCCACCTGCCAGGCCAGCTGATCTAAATTAGCCCCACCCAAAAGCGCCCCCACCAATGGGTTGATGATGTCTGTGACCAAACCTGACACAACTTTGGAAACAGCACCGCCCAGGATAAAGCCGACTGCTAAGCCAACCACGCCTTGCTCGCGAATAAAATTGACAAAACCATTAAAATGTTCACGCATATTTTATCTCTTTAATTTTTTCTCCGTCTGATTGATAGCCAAGGTGGTTTTGACAACGGTATCAGGATTCAAAGAAATTGAATCAATCCCCTCTTCCACCAAAAATTGAGCAAAATCCGGAAAATCCGATGGAGCTTGGCCGCAGATACCAATTTTAGTCTTGTGCATTTTAGCGGTTTTGATCACTTGGCGCAATAATAATTTGACTGATTCGTTTCTTTCATCATACACATGGGCAACCAGCGGCGAGTCCCGATCCACGCCCAGGGTAAGCTGAGTAAGATCATTGGAGCCAATAGAAAAACCATCAAAAATTTTACAAAAATCTGCAGCTAAAATTACATTGGATGGAATCTCACACATAACATAAATCTCCAAGCCGTTGACACCCCGTTTGAGGCCATGCTCGGCCATAATGCCCAAAACATTCCTGCCTTCCTCTATGGTCCGGCAGAAAGGCACCATAATTTTTAAATTTTTGAGGCCCATAGCCCGGCGCACTCGGGCCAGAGCTTTGCATTCTAGCACAAAGGCCGGCAAATATTTCTCATCATAATAGCGACTTGCCCCGCGCCAGCCAAGCATTGGATTGTTCTCTGTCGGCTCAAATTCTTTACCACCAATCAAATTAGCGTATTCATTTGATTTGAAGTCCGATAAACGAACAATGACGTCTTTAGGATAAAAACTAGCGGCAATCCGCGCTACGCCTTCAGTTAATTTATCCACAAAATATTGGGTCTTATTATTATAGCCGACCGTCAAAGCTTCAATCTGTTTTTTGGCCTTGTGATCTTTTAGATGATGAAAATGTATCAGAGCCAGGGGATGAATCTTTATGGTATTATTGATGATAAATTCTTCTCTGGCTAAACCCACGCCATCATTTGGTATAAAGCTGTCGGCCATAGCTGTTTCTGGGTTGCCAACATTCATCATGATCTTGGTCCGAGGTTTTTTTATAGTCTTTAAATCCGTCTTTTTTATTTTAAAAGATAATAAGCCCTCATAAACAAAGCCCCGCTCGCCTTCGGCGCAAGACACTGTCACATTTTGTTTATTGCGAATATGCTCGGTGCCATTTTGCGTGCCCACTACGCAGGGAATGCCTAGCTCACGGCTGACAATGGCCGCATGACAGGTGCGGCCACCTTCGTTGGTGACTATGGCCGAGGCTTTTTTCATGATTGGCTCCCAATCGGGATCAGTCATGACTGTGACCAACACTTCGCCCTGTTTAAAATTATCAATTTCCGAAACATCTCTGATGACATGGGCCACTCCCTGGCCAATCTTGTTGCCTACTGAAGCGCCTTCGGCTAAAAGCGGACCGCGGCCGTGCAAAATATATTCCAATAAAACATTCTGATCGTCTTGAGAGCGGACAGTCTCCGGCCGAGCCTGGACAATATAAAGTCTGCCCGTCACGCCGTCTTTGGCCCACTCCATGTCCATCGGTTTTTTGTAATGTTTTTCAATGGTCACGCCCCACTTGGCAAGCTGTAAAACTTCACTGTCGGTCAAACAAAATTTATTTCTTTCCAACACCGACACCCTTACATTCTTGGTGCTCTTATTACCGCCAAAACTATAAACTAATTTCTGTTCTTTAGAACCCAAACGCCGACCAATAATTGATTTGAAGCCTTTTAGCAATGTAGGTTTGAAAATATAATATTCATCAGGATTGACTGCTCCTTTGACCACATACTCTCCAAGACCATAAGAGGCGTTAATCAACACCGCATCTTTAAAGCCGGATTCAGTGTCAATGGAAAACATCACGCCCGAACAAGCCTTGTCAGAGCGCACCATTTTTTGCACCGTGATAGATAACTTTACTTTAAAGTGATCAAAGCCCTTATCCTTGCGGTAAGAAATAGCCCGATCAGTAAATAAAGACGACACGCATTTTTTACAAGCTTCCAGCAAATCATGCTCGCCACGAATATTGAGATATGATTCTTGCTGGCCGGCAAAAGAAGCATCAACCAGGTCTTCGGCCGTCGCCGAACTCCTGACCGCCACATCAACATGGCTGGTCTTAAACTCCCTGGATAATTTTTTATAAGCAGCAATAATCTCCTTTTTTAAATCATCGGGAAATTCTGCCCGCAAAATAGCCTGGCGGACCAAATGGCCGCGGCTCGATAAATTTTTTATATTACCAGTATCCAGGCCCCGCAAAATATTCTTGATCTTATCTTTGACTTTGCCGGTAGTGATAAAATATTCATAAGCCTGGGCTGTGACAGCAAAGCCATTGGGCACGCGAATGCCGGCTTTGGTCAGGTGCCGATACATTTCACCCAAAGAAGCGCCTTTGCCGCCCACCAAAGGAACGTCTTTGATACCGATTTCTTTGAACCAGAGAATATATTTATTTTTTTGCATAAATATTTGTTTCTGCTAAATTTATTTAACAGGATAAATTTTTATTTTATAAATTGAGCTTGTCTATATACTTGCCAAAAAATGGTAAGCGCCAATATTTACCGTGCAAAACTTGGCTAATACCATACAGAGAAAAGAAGACTGCTAGTAGAAATACCGGCCACAATAGCCAGCCAAAAGCACCAGAAATAATCTCCACCAATAAAAGCACTAGGCCCTGCTTGGCGTGCCACTGGACAAAAGATGATTGTTTTTTAAAAATTAGCGGAATAAAACACAAAATGCCGACATAAGACATGGCAGCTGAAATTTTATGTTCCTCAACATCATTCTTGTTGGGCAAAATAGGTTTCATCGCGTTAAAAATTTTAATTAATTAAGTATTGTGTTCTAAAATAGAATATACAAATTCTCAATATTCCCGCAAAACATATTTGATAAATTTTAACGGGATAAATATTTTTACTTTTTTACTAATTTAAAATACAGGGCGCTGACTAAGGCTACTAATAATATCGCCCAAATCGGGTCAATCAAGAGATTTAGCCAAGCCCAGACAGCCTGCATATAAATAATCTTGACGATGCCGGATAAAATAGTGCCTAGTAGCCAAGCCGTAAAAGCTACAGCCAAAATCCGATCACGACTAAAGCCCCAGGTGTGCCCCAGCTGCAGCCAAACGATCAGGGCCACCAAGCGCCATAGCCAGCTGACTAGCAAAAGAGTGTCTCCTGTCCAAAAACTATGTTCTGACCAAAACAACAATAAATATTCACCAGCTACCAAAATAGCCAAAACTACCAGTGAAGTAAAAATCCAGCTCAAAATCTTTGGCTCTTTTGGTTTTAGTTTACTAACCTCAGTGCGTAGTAGCTCCTCTATTTCCGGTGAACCAAAATCAGCTACCCAAACTTCAGTCTCCCGAAAACCCAAAACCGGGTCAGTATTTTTATTTTTCTTTTTAAAAATAGATCTAACCATGTCTATATTATAACATAAAATAAGCCAAACAAAAAATCCCACCCCACATTATAAAAATTTACGTGGAGCGGGACAGATTAATTTACTCTGAAATCTTATTTAAATCATCATTGCTAATGCCTAAACTCAAATAACGCATAATCTGATAAGCGGCCGTACCATCCTTCATATAGTAACGCTTGCCATCTGCTGGGTTTACATACCAGGCTTCGCCATTGTTTTCCACCTGAAGTAATATTCTACCTTTTACTCTGTTCACCAAAGCTTGGTTAGTTGTACTACCGGCATTAGCCGTCGGTGGCAAAGTAATATTTAGACGACTATCATTGCCGATAGGAATTTTTTGTAAATCAACATTTTTGATCCCCAGTCCGGTATCCCGCATAACTCCGTAAGCGGTCTCGCCGTCTTTTATATATATTTTTTTGCCATCGGTTGGTTTGACATAATAAGCCTCCCCGCGAGATTCCACTTGCAGTAAAATTCTCCCCTTAACTCTATTTATCAATCCGGTTTCAACTTTTATCGGTTTGGCCGCAACGGTGCAAGGACCTTCTTTATCACCATGAGCTAAGTGCGCGGCTAAAGCTGATTTCGCAATCTCCAAAGTGTTGGTTTTATTATTACCCATCACATGGCAGACAAAAACTTTTTCTTCAGGAATATAGCCTGGAGAACCATAGGTAGTAAAATCAATAATTTTAGGAGCACCATATTTATAACTAAGCTCCCCTGGTATACCAGCTGTCTTTTTTAGCTCTACATAATACTTAGTATCAGCTAATAAATTATTCAAGGTAACTATGCTGGCATTAATATTGCCCGTCACTGTCGCATCATCAGATACACCGCTATTTAACCAACTTATATTAGACAAAGCATTGGTATTAGTAGCATGGCGATACCAACCGTTGCTACCCATATTTACTGCCTGCCAATATATTCTAGCCGAATTTGTAGTCAGCTGGTCAACTCTGGTTTCGGCAATATCCAAACTAGGTGAATATGAGCCCACGGTACCTGTGACAAAAGAAAATTCAGTAAGCTGACCGTATTGACTACCAAGATTTTTTCTAACTTGAATATAATAAGTAGCGCCGGCATCCAGACCGGACAAGTCTACTTGGCTAGCAAACATGTTGCCAGTCACATCTGGATTATTACTGACCCCTTCTGTAAGCCAAGACAAATTACTCAATGCATTTTTATCTTTAGAATAACGATATTCTCCGGTGCTACCAATATTTGCGCGCCACCAAATTCTAACGGAATTTTTCGTCACATTAATCGCTCTGTACTCAATAACATTGAGTAAATTAGTATCATAAACGGTAATCCATTTGCTGGCACTATTATTCCAAAAACTTAATTCAGCGTCTGTATCATGGGGATTATAAACAAAGCTAATAAACTCATTTCTCTTTTTTGGATATGTGCCCTTGAAGCTATAATAAAAAGTATCCCCTGGTTTAATTGGATTGGCGCTAGATACTTTAGGCATAGTAGTTTCCGTTACCACCAAATTACCCAGCACTTTATAAATATTATCTAATATAGCTTGGCTGGTAATATTAGTGGTGCCGGTATTTCTAGCCTGTATTTTAATTTCTACTGGCTCATTCACTATCGGCATATCCGGTATTATCTGAATATAATCTACCCCAATATCCGGACCTCCAACCGCCTCACCAATGGTATCAACTATGCCCTGAAATGTCCCGGCACACCAGTGGATATCATTTACTTCATACTTTTTTGTAAACTGATAATAACAAGCTTGACTATAATCGTTGTTATACCAATTTGCTATCAAACTAATATCTGATAAGTTAACTTTGCCGTCATTATTGATATCAACAATTTCATTATAAGTCTGCGTGCGCACAGCATCACTCACCAACCCAAACAAAGAACTGCACCAGCTATCACTAACAGAATAATTAGGGCTACTGCCGGTTGTATTTTGTGGGGCAGATAACTTTGATTGGTAAAATTGATAACACTTTGCATGATTATTGGAAGTGAGCCAACCAGATACCAGACTGGTATCTGATAAATTAATTGCCTGGTCTTTATTAAGGTCAAAAATGTTGGAATAGCGACCAACGTAAATGCTGGCTGAACCAGACTGAGCCATCAATAAAAATGCCAAAGCTATTATTAACCCTAGATAAACTTTTTTAGACATAGTTTTTAATAAAAATTTTAATTAAAGTATATAAAAATATATTAAAAATCAGGAAGTAGCTCTTATTTTATTATACCAAAAACACCTGCCTAATAAAAGACGGGTGTTTTCTAAAATTAATTTTGTTTGAGCAATACACTACATCATGCCCATACCACCCATACCTGGATTCATACCACCCATACCAGCACCATGGCTATGATCTTCTTTGCTTGGTAGATCAGTAACTACGGCTTCAGTGGTCAAAAACATCCCGGCAGCCGAAGCGGCATTTTGCAAGGCGCTGCGAGTCACTTTGGTAGGGTCAATAATACCGGCTATCACCAAATCTTCATATTTATCATCTTTGGCATTATAACCATGATTATCTTTATTCTTCATCACTTCAGCGACAACTACTTTACCATCCCGGCCGGCATTTTCAGCAATTTGCTCAAGGGGCGATGTGAGGGCGCGTTTCAAAATTTCTGCACCCAGTCTTTCTTCGCCCTCTAGCTTCAAGCTGTCTATAGCTGATAGTGAACGCAAATAAGCCACGCCACCGCCCACTACAAAGCCTTCTTGGACGGCTGCCTTGGTGGCAGCCAGGGCATCATCAATGCGGTCCTTCTTTTCTTTCATTTCTGTTTCAGTGGCCGCTCCAACCTTGATGACAGCCACACCACCAGTCAGCTTGGCCAAGCGCTCTTGCAATTTTTCTCTGTCAAAATCAGAATCTGCGTTTTTTAATTCAACCTCAATCTGCTTGACCCGAGCTTTGATGGCTGATTCCTCACCGCGACCATCGACAATAGTAGTATTTTCTTTGCTGGCCACGACCTTGCGGGCACTGCCCAGCATATCAACTGTGGCGGTGCTCAATTTCATACCCACCTCTTCGGTGATCACTTTAGCGCCGGTCAAAATAGCGATGTCAGCCAACATTTCTTTGCGTCTATCGCCAAAACCAGGGGCTTTGACAGCTAAAGCGTTAAAAACGCCGCGTATTTTGTTGAGCACTAAAGTGGCCAGGGCTTCACCCTCGACATCTTCAGCCACTATCACTAATTCCTTTTTACCGGTCTGGGCAATGCTTTCCAAAAGCGGCAACAGCTCCTGAATGGAAGAAATTTTTTGATCAGTCACCAAAATCATTGGATCTTCATAGACTGCCTCCATTTTATCAGTATTGGTGATCATGTAGGGTGAGACATAGCCTTTGTCAAACTGCATGCCTTCAACCACTTCTTTTTCTATGCCAAAACTCTGGGATTCCTCGACAGTGATCACGCCATTTTTCCCGACTGACTCCATAGCTGAAGCAATGATTTTACCGATTTCTTTGTCATTGGCAGAAATAGATGCCACCTGCTCAATTTCCTCCTGGCTATCGACGTTCTTAGAAATTTTTTGCAAATGTTTGACCACAGCTTCGCTGGCCAGATCAATGCCATGCTTCAAAACCAGGGGGCTAGCACCAGCTGTCACATTTTTCAAACCTTCAGCAATGATGCTCTGGGCCAAAATTGTAGCTGTAGTAGTGCCATCACCGGCCACTTCGGCAGTTTTGGCGGCCACTTCTTTGACGAGCTCCGCGCCGATGTTTTCAAACTTGTCTTCCAACTCTATGTCTTTAGCCACTGTCACGCCGTCTTTGGTGATACTAGGCGCGCCATAGCCCTTATCCAAAACAACGTTGCGGCCTTTGGGGCCCAGGGTCACTTTGACGGCATTAGCTAAAATATCCACGCCTTTTTTCATTTTGGCACGAGCTTCTTCGTTAAAAATTATTTGTTTGGCCATATTATTTTTAAAATTAAAGTTTATTTAATTGTCATTGCGAGCGAGTGGAGCGAGCGTGGTAATCTATAATATTATAGATTACCATGTCTCGTCACGTTAGACGCGACGAGACTCGCAATGACGTAAAAAATTATTCAACGACAGCTAACAAGTCCTCGTGGTTTAATATCTTGTACTCCGCACCATCAATCTTAATCTCCGATCCGCCGTATTCAGAAAAAACGACCTTTTGTCCGATTTGCAAATTTAATTTAGAAATTTTTTCACCGGCTCCGACAGCCACTATCTCACCTTGGGAGCGAGATTCTTTATTGACTGTGTCCGGTAAAATAATGCCGCCTTTGGTGGTTTCTTCTTTGGGTAATGGTTTGACAACTACCCGATCGCCTAGTGGTTTTAACTTCATATTATTTTTATACTTAAAATTAATGATTAGCACTTTGTATTTTAGAGTGCTAATAAAAAATTGTCAAGAGAATGTAATACTATATCACAAAATAATCAAAATAAAACGAAGTAAAAATAAAGGTTGACAAAAAAATATATTTATGCTATTATGCAACGTTTTGGCTAAACGGCAAAAATGGAGCCTTTGGTTAGCCAAGGGGTTCCTTAAAAGTCATACATCATTGTTGTTCAGCATCGATATCTGCACACTCAAGGTGCCAGTAGACAGGACGCAGCAATTCAACACTGCTGCCGGTTTCTTCCAACGAAAGGGGTCTACGATGCTCGCAGTCCTGGCAATGACCTTCTGGCAAAAGCTGGGGAACGACATCGGAATGATGGTGTTCGCTGCCCTGGCGATGATCGGTGGGGTCTTCACCTTGATCTCCATGATCTTCGGTCATGGCGACCACGACGTCGGCCACGACTTCAGCGCGGGCGACCACGACTTCAGCGCGGGCGACCAGGATGACAGTGCCGGCTCGAACTTCTTCTCGGTTCGCAACATCATGCTCTTCATGACCGGATTCGGCGGCATCGGCATGCTGGCCAAGTACAAGGGCGCTGACTTCATCGAGAGCAGCTTCTGGGGCGCTTTCTCTGGCCTCATCATGGCGTTGATCGGCTATCTGATCTACCGCGCTCTCTACAAGAGCCAGGCCTCGTCGCACATCGACAACTCGATGTTGCGCGGTTCAATCGCGCAAGTGGAAGAGCCCATCGTCCAGAACGGCGTGGGCATCATCGTGGCCGGGGGCGAGATCAACCACATCGTCCGCCTCCGAGCCAGAACCAAGGAGGGCACGCCGGTCCCGAGTGGCCGCCAAGTCCGCATTCTGGAGGTCAGCGGCACCGAAGCTCTGGCCGAAGCGCAGCAGTAGTCTACACCACCCACCCAACTCCATCCAGTGAAGGAGACGAGTCATAGAGCAGGCAACCCACCTCATGCAGTACCTGATCCCGGCGATCGTACTGTTCGTACTGATCGCCTTCGGCGGTGTGATCCGTCTGGCGGCCAGGAATTACATCAAGGTCGCGCCCAACGAGGTCGCGATCGTGTGCGGCAGCCGGCACAGGACCTCGGTCATCGTACCCGGCCAGGCAGAGCCGAAGAGCGTGGTTCGAGGCTTCAGGATCGTCACCGGCGGTGCCTTCTTCAAGATCCCGATCCGTGATCGGGTCGAGATGATGAAGCTGAACCTGATGCAGATCTCCGTTCAGGTCGTCAACGTGCCTGACATCAACGGCGTGCGCATCTCGGTCAAGGGCATCGCGAACCTCAAAGTCTTGTCGGACATGGCCTCGTTGGTCCTGGCCGTCGAGAGGTTCCTGGGCTTTGGCCTGGATTACATCGAGAAGGTAGCCAAGGAGAACCTGGAGTCCAACCTCCGCGCAGTCGTCGGCAAGATGGCCGTGGAGGAGCTGATCCGTGACCGGACCAAGCTCCAGCAGATGGTCACCGAGGAAGCGGTCCAGGACATGGCCAAGATGGGCTTGGGTCTGGATCTGATGAACGTCCAGGAGATTTCGGACGAGCAGGGGTACATCGAGGCCTTGGGCAAGAAGAGGACGGCCGAGATCAAGCGCAACGCCACCATCGGCGAAGCCGAAGCCCTGCGCGACGCCGCCATCAAGTCGGCCGAGGCCAAGCAGGCCGGCGAGACCGCCAAGGCGGCCGCCGAGCAAGCCATCAGCGACGCGAACAAGGACATGGACGTGCGCATCGCCGAGAACAATGCCACGGTGCAGGCTCAGAAGGCCAGGATTCCGATCGTCGCCAACCAGGCCGCGGCCGAGGAACAGCGGATCCTGAACGTCAAGCTGGTCGAGGCCGACAAGGCCAAGACCGAGGCCGAGATCCTGCTGCAGGAAGCGGCGCAGAAGCGACGCGAGGCCGAACTCGACGCGACCACGATCATCGAGGCCCAGAAGAGCAAGGAGGCCAAGATCATCGAGGCCGACGCCGAGGCGCAGGCCGCGGAACGCAAGGGCGAGGCCTACCGCATCCAGCACTCCAAGGAAGGCGAGGGCAACCAGGCCAAGCTGACCGCCGAGGCCAAGGGTCGCAAGGAAGCGGCCAGTGCCACTCAGGCGGAGCTGGTAGCTCAGGCCGAGGGCAAGAAGGCCGGACTGCTGGCCGACGCCGAGGGCAAGAAGGCCGGACTGCTGGCCGACGCCGAGGGTGTCAGGCAGACTGGTCTGGCTCGTGCTGCGGGCGTCGAGGCCGTCGGTCTGGCCGAAGGCAAGGCGTCCGAAGCCAAGGCCGCGGCCTACAAGCAGTTGGATGGCCAGGGCATGATGCTCATGTTCATCCAGCAGTCTCCCGAGGTCATCGAAGCCCTCGGCAAGGCCATCGGCAACGCCATCGCGCCGTCGGCGAACGCCATCGGGCAGGGCCTGGCCAACATCCAGGAGCTGCGCATGGTGGATCTCGGCGGCGGAATGTCCGGTTCCGCCGGCAAGGACAACATCCTGGGCCAGTTCACCAAGATGCCGATCGAGACCATCTACGGCTTGGTGGAGCGGATGAAGGCCACGGGCATGGCTCCGGCCATCATCAAGCTCGCCAAGGACAAGTTCGGGCTCGATCTCGAGTCCGTGTTCGCCGGCGCCCCGAACCCGAAGCAGTCGCCGAGCGGTCGGGATGCCACGCATCCGGAAGGTGATGATGGCACCGCTGCCGCGGCTTAGTAGAACAGACCGTCATTGACGGGATGATCTCATAGCTGGGTAGCTCTATAGGGGGCAAGGTCCCACGACCTTGCCCCTTTTTCTTTTACTTATTAAATTGCCGAGAAAAATTTATAATAGCAAAAAATAAAATACATAAGCCCACCCAAGAAGTCCAAAGATAGTGATCAAATAATCCTAAAGCTAAAACACTGATCAATAAACTAAAGCCAAAAAAATCCGGCTTGATTTTTTTTCTAAAAAATCTCCAAAGCAAAAATACCAAGCTCAAAAAACCAATTAAGCCGATTTCCCCCAGAGCCAGCAGATAAATATTATGAATCGGCTGAAAGTCATAAGACATTTTATGCTTTTGCTCTGACTTTGCCCAGGCCACAAAAGTATTGGTGCCCAAACCTTGACCCAAGATCACTTCTTTGGGGTTGCGCCAATTGATCTGTTGCCAGGAGCTGATCCTTTGACTGGTAGAAATATCTTCTAAGCGCCCCCTGGACTCGATCCGATTCAGCCAGGCATTGGGTAAAAAATAATTTATCAACAAAATAGATAAAATCAACAGTACAAAATATTTGATAATGATTTGCCGCCACAAGTTTAGCTTGTTTTTTAGACTAAAAATAAAAATCAACAATATAAATACTAGCAAAGCTAGTAAAGCGCCACGAGAAAAGGTCAAAGCTAGCCCGGCAGTTTGCAGAACTAAGGCAATAATAACAATGATTAGATGCCACCAGCTTTTTTTCATGAACTCCCTTGACCACTGACTGTTTTCGCCAGCCTGATAAATCTTTTGCCACCAATAAACGCTGGCAACAATGCTGACTAGCAAAAATCCGCCCAAAACATTGGGATGAGTAAGCGCTCCATAAGCTCTTAGCCACCTTTGATCGCCAACCTGCACTACTGACGCGCCCGGATCTTTGGCTAGATGCTCGGCTAATCCCAGCCACTTATCAGCGGATATCTTTTGGCTAAAAAATTGCCCGATAGCCAGGACAGCTTGTCCTGTGCCGCTAATAAGCCAAGCTAAAGACAAAAAATCCCAGCTAAATTTTTTACTAAGCAGGGCAAAAAGCAAAGCCAGAATCACCAAGCCTAGATAATAAAAACTTATTAACGGCCAGCTGGAAAAAATGGAAATCAAGACTAGGTAAAATAAAAAAATATACAACCATTTGTTTTTTGACCAAGCCAATCTTGGTTTTTGACTAAAAAAATTCACGACTAAGGCAGCTAATAAAATTATCATGCTGCCATAAAAGCTCAAACGGCCATACTCCCAAACCTGACCGCCTAAACTGGCATCAAAAAATATCCATCTGGTCTGCCAGGGCAGCGAAACAATAAAAAGAAAAATAAAAATTTTAGCTAATCTATGCATGGTTTTTTTTAAGCAAATAATTGTTTGACTCTGTCGCGCCACTGATGATAAAAAAAATCTCGCCTATCATTGGCATGAAATTTGAGCATATGTTCGTTGACTATCACCCTGGTATCGACATTGACGATCTGTTGCAGATTGCGGCCGATAATCGAGGATTGAAATTTACGCTGCAGACCATAAAGGCCGCGGGATAGAAATGGCGGATCAAAAATAAAACCCAAAATTTTGGACGCTAACCTAGAGCTACGAGTCGCTTTTACCTCATAAACAAATTTGTTGGCATAAGAATTCGGCAAATACTCTTTATACCACTGATTGGCTGCCAAAAATTTTGGATAAATATTTTCAGGGTCAAATACCGGCAAAACCTGCTGCACCCAATAGGCTGAATAAATATCGTGCTGGCCAAGTAGGATGGATTGTATATTGAGATAATCCTCGTCAATAAAAAAACTAAAACAAAAAGTATCTTTCCGCTTTTTATCGGTCTGGCGCAGGCCCAGCAACTGAACAAGCAAAACCGCCCAAAATCTGGCTAGCCAAATTTTATCCTTACTGGTCACCACAAAAAGATCAATGTCACTATCATTGCGGGCATTGCTATAGGCCAGAGAATTACAGACGGCTATCAGCTTGATAAACGGCAGGTAGCGATAAAATTTTACCAACCTCACCACTTTGGCAAACTTTCTTTCCGCCCAATTATTATTTTGCTTGCGCAACAAAAAAATATTCTCTCTGCCTTTGAGACAATAAAATCCTTCAGTCGCGGATATTTTTTCTTGAAGCCACTGGCCGCTGGATAAACACTCCCTTACTTTGGCTAAAGTAACCGGGCTGTGCGGCCGATAAAGCCACTTCCAGACTTCTGTGGCCGTCAGCGGATAATCAAAAATATCAAAATAGGCCAAAGTTTTGCTGATGGATTTTTCCAAGTCAGAAGGCATGCCTTTATATTACTGCCAAAAATAAAATTTTACAAATAAAAAACTCAAGGGGCTACCCCCTTGAGAAGCGCAGTTTCCTGGGCAAGTCTACCTGGCCGTATATAGGCCAAAAAGCAGCACAACGGCTCCAATATATAGTAATGGGTTACGGAGTATTGTTCTCTGATCCCAGTCCCCGAATACAGTGACCACAAAACCAGCGAACAATATGATATAGATTGCCAGATGGGCGCAGCCGCGCGAAAGCCAGGTAATATGGCCGAAGCCCAGACAATATATGGCCAAAGCCGTCAGCAAATAAGTGATCACCAACGTGCGTTTGGTGAAAAGGTGCCCCACACCATCGTATTTACGCCACATAACTAGCCCTCCCTGTGCCTGAAACTACTTATCAAAAGACCATGAACAAGCACAGTGTATTAAAAATCAAAAAAATAGTCAATTCAGACAAAAAGAAAAACTCGGCTGCCGAAGCAGACCGAGCCGGGCGAGTCGCGAACACGGCGGTGACAGAAACAGACGGGGGGGGGGATGGAAGCGAACGCGCTCAAGTGTGAGGTGGATCTCACGATCGTGGTGCAGATGTAACACCATACGTCGGAGATCAACCTCCGGAGAAGAACTGGTGATATTTGTAGTATATCATTTACAAATTATCCGTCAAGCAAAACCTGTGGATAAAAAAAGGCGGCCAAAAGCCGCCAAGCAGGGCAAGGAAAGCCGCCGGGCCAGTCCTAGACAACAGGGGCTGAGGTAAACAACCCCATACCAACCAGGATGCCCAGGACAGCGATCAGAAAAAGCAAACGCTTGATCATGCTGGACCCCCTAAAGACAAGGGTCAGTTGATGGCCGCAAGGCTGGCCAGCCCCATGCCAACCAACACCGCCAGCATCAGAATCAGAAACATGACCCTCTTAATATTCATACTGGCTAGCCTCCTCCAACGCTGATTGCCCACAGAAACAACGCAAGTACGCACTAATTATCTGCTAAAGTATTTATCCTGTCAAATAAACGCATACTTAGATGCGCCGCCTGCGGCGCAAATCTTATTTTTCTCTAGCAAACATCTTCGCTAGATATTGGCCGGTAAAACTGCGCTTGATTTTAGCCACCTGCCTGGGCGTGCCTTCAGCCACCAGATAGCCTCCCTTGTCCCCGCCTTCTGGACCCAAATCTATAATCCAATCCGAACTCTTGATGACATCCAGGTTGTGCTCTATTACTAGGACGGTATTACCCTTATCTACCAGGCGATGCAAAACCTCCAGCAGTCTTTTGACATCATCAAAATGCAAGCCAGTAGTCGGCTCATCTAATATGTATAGTGTCTTACCCGAAGAACGACGAGATAATTCGGTTGCTAGCTTGATGCGCTGCGCTTCGCCACCAGATAGAGTGGTGGCTGACTGACCAAGCTGGATATAGCCCAAGCCGACATCATATAAAGTTTTTAACTTGTTGTGAATATTGGGGATGTTAGCAAAAAAATGCATAGCCTCCTCGACCGTCATCTGCAGAACTTCAGCGATATTTTTCCCCTTATAGTGAATTTCCAGCGCCTCATCATTGTAGCGCTGGCCATGACATTCTTTACACTCCACATAGACATTGGGTAAAAAATTCATCTCAATCTTTATCACGCCATCGCCCTGGCAAGCTTCACAACGACCGCCTTTGACATTAAAAGAAAATCTGCCTGCTTGATAGCCGCGAATTTTCGCCTCTGGCACAGCCGCAAACATGTCTCTAATATAAGTAAAGACGCCAGTATAGGTAGCTGGATTGGAACGCGGCGTGCGGCCGATTGGCGATTGATCGATATCAATCACCTTATCAATATATTCTAAGCCTTTGATTAATTTATGCTTGCCGGGATTATCTTTGGAACGATAAAAATGTTTGGTTAGGGCTTTAGCCAAAATCTCGGTCATCAAAGTTGATTTGCCAGAGCCAGAAACACCGGTGATGCTGATAAATTTACCCAGTGGGAAATGCACATCAATATCTTTGAGGTTGAATTCGGCTGCACCCAAGACCGACAGAGTTTTGCCATTGCCCGAACGATACTTTTTTGGTGCCAGTATGTGTTTTGCACCGGACAAATATTGACCGGTCAGGGATTTTTTTACTTTCTTGATGGCCAGAGGAGTGCCTTCGGCTACTACTTCACCGCCATGCTTACCGGCGCCCGGGCCAATATCAATCACATGATCGGCCGAAAGTATAGTCTCTTCATCGTGCTCGACCACGATCACTGTATTGCCCAGGTCGCGCAAATCTTTGAGCGTTTTGATCAGGCGATCATTATCGCGTTGATGTAAGCCGATAGATGGCTCATCCAAAATATACAGGACTCCGGTCAGAGCCGAGCCTATTTGGGTAGCCAGTCTGATGCGTTGAGCTTCGCCACCAGATAGGGTACTGGCGTTACGATCAAGCGTCAGATAATCAAGACCGACATTACGCATAAAATTCAAGCGCTCTTTAATTTCTTTGATAATCTGTTTGGCAATAATCAGCTCTCTATCTGACAAGACTTTGGTCAAATTGTTAAAGAAATCTTGCAGTTCAGTGATGTTGCGGGCTGATACTTCGGCGATATTCTGATTGTTGACTTTGATGCTCAAAATTTCCGGCTTCAGTCTTTTGCCTTGGCAAGCTTCACAAGGGTCGATGCGCATATAACGCTCAATTTCACCGCGAATATAATCAGAATCAGTTTCTTTGTAGCGACGCTCGAGATTTGGAATCACTCCTTCAAAGGTCGGGCTATAATTTCCGGAAAATCTATCCGTAGCAAAATTAAGATTATAGCGAATATCACCCGTGCCGTGCAAAATAATATCTAAATGTTTTTTGCTTAATTTATTGATTGGCGTACGGGTAGAAAAACCATGCTCTTTAGCGACTGCCTCCAAAATAGCGCTATACCAGCCCTGATTGGCGGCTGTTCTGGACCAGGGGCGGATGGCACCCTCCGCCAGAGATAATCTTTGGTTTGGTATGACCAGCTCCGGATCGACTGTCAGCTTGGTGCCCAGGCCGGTGCAGACTGGACAAGCGCCATGTGGACTATTGAAAGAAAAATTGCGCGCTTCAATCTCCGGAAAACTAATCTCGCTATGATTAGGGCAGGTAAAATGCTCACTAAAATTCTGATCAGTATTATTCTTTGGCAAGTTAATGGTAATATATCCATTGCCCAAATCCAGAGCAGTCTCCAGTGACTGAGCCAAACGCGACTTGGTCTCCTTGCTTCCGTCACGGCGCAAACGATCAACCACCACCTCGATGGTATGTTTTTTATATTTATCTAAATCCAGACCCTCGGCATCTTCTAGCGACATCATGTCGCCATCCAAACGCAAACGTCGGTAGCCGGCAATTTTGATGCGCTCCAAAATATTGCGATGCTCGCCTTTTTTGTCGCGAATCATGGGTGCCAAAAGCATAAACTCGGTTTCTTGGGGCAACTGCCAAATTTTATCAACAATCTGAGTCTTGGTCTGCTGCTCTACCGGCAAGCCGCATTTATAACAATAAGGCACGCCGATTTTGGCAAATAGTAAACGCAAGTAATCATAAATTTCCGTGACAGTGCCGACTGTCGAGCGTGGATTTCTAGAGCTGGAGCGCTGATCAATGGAAATTGCCGGCGACAAGCCATCAATACTCTCTACGTCCGGCTTATCCATCAAACCCAAAAACTGCCGTGCATAAGATGAGAGCGATTCCACATAGCGTCTTTGCCCTTCAGCATAAATAGTATCAAATGCTAGAGAAGATTTGCCTGATCCAGACAGGCCGGTAATCACTACCAATTTATCGCGCGGTATCTTCACACTTAAGTTTTTCAAGTTGTGGACGTTGGCGCCTTTGATAGTGATATATTTGGGCATGTATTTGTTTTAGAAAATAATTCTAAAAAAGGATAACACAAAAAAACCCGACCGTCAAGAGCTAAGGCAAACTAGGCAAAAATAAAAACCCGAGCCGCTTAAGACAGCTCGGGCCTGTTTCCTGCCCTGCCGCGCTAGACGCCGGGCAGATGCTGATCAGGGCCACCCGACGAACCGATATCTGGGAAAATCGGTCCAGGTCGGCGGGAACGAGGCAGTACTTCTGGAGGCGGTTGCCCATCGCTGATTGGAGTAGTAGAACCCGAACAGTCCGGCTCAATACCGGGGTCTGAGCCAGAACCAGTTGAAAAGCATTTATCTTCCATATGGCCTCTCCTTGCAGTGCTGGAACGAAACGCTACGAACACAAAACCACTATAAAGCTTATATTAAAAAACATAAAAAAGCAAAATTGCTTTAAATCATAAATTTCTGCTATATTTACCGCATGCTAATTAATACCAAAAAAATCCCAAATTCTCCGGGCATATATTACTTTTTAAATAAGGCCAATGAGATTATTTATATCGGCAAAGCCAAAAATCTGCGTAGCCGAATTGCTTCCTATTGGCAAAAAACAACTGAACTGACTGAATACAAACAACAAATGTTGGCAAAAATTGCCCACATTAGATATACCCTGGTAGACAATGAAACCGAGAGCCTGCTACTTGAGGCCAGCCAAATAAAAAAATATCAACCAAAATATAATATAGTCCTCAAAGATGATAAAAATTGGGGTTATATAGTGGTGACCAATGAAATATTCCCGCGCATCATTATCACCCATGGACGGCAAAAAAGACGCGGGCAATATTTCGGCCCCTACACCTCTACTCTGTCAGCTAGAACCATGGTCCGGCTACTGCATCGACTATTTTCTCTGTATACCAAAAATAGCGATTTGGTCAAAAAAAATGGGCAAGTATTTTTAAAAGAAAAATTTGGCGGCTTGGATACCAATCAACAATTGATCAGCCAAACTGAATATCAGAAAACTATTTTAACAGCCAAAAAAATCATCAGCGGCCAAACCAAAGAATTGTCAGCTGCTCTGCGCTCCCAAATACTGGCTGTCAGCGCCAAACAAAACTATGAATTGGCGCAAATAAAAAAACAGCAGCTCGAGGCTCTGGAAAAAATAGGGCAAAAACAAAAAGTAATTAGCTCGCCGCGCCTCAACCAAGATGTCCTAGCCCTAGCCCAAACACCGGAACAGGCAGTCATCACGGCCATGCAAATCCGCCGGGGTATTCTGGGTGATAAGCTGAATTTTTTTATAAAAAATCCCCTGCACTTATCAAGCGAGGAGATTTTGACTGATTTTATCAATCAGTTTTATAGCCAGCGGATAGACATACCCGCTAAAATCATATTGCCAGCTAGTATCAGCAGAAAAAATATTATCTTGGCAAAAAAAATAAAACTCTTGGTGCCAAATGGTGGAAAAAATCTAGCCCTCTTAAAACTAGTGCAAAAAAACGCCCAAGATTATCTAGCAAAAAATATCGGACGCGGGGCCGAACAAAAGCTTCTGGAATTGCAAAAACTCTTGTCAACTAGTCATTACCCGCAACGGATCGAAATTTATGATATCTCCAATATTCAAGGGAGTTTTGCTGTCGGCGCTATGGTGGTCTTCACTGCCGGGCAAATAGATGCCGCGCAATATAGATTGTTTAAGATAAAAAATACTGCTGGGCCCGATGACCCGCACATGCTGGCCGAAGTTTTATTACGCCGCAGCCGGCACCATGAGTGGCCGGAGCCAGACTTAATCATCTTGGACGGCGGCAAACCGCAACTGAATACTGTGCTGCAGATATTGCCTCTGACTTGGAAAAATCGGACAATATCCTTAGCCAAAAAGCAAGAGGAAATATTTTTGCCTGGCAAAAAGTCCCCCCTGACTCTATCCAGCCGCGATCCGCTATCTTTATTCATCCAAAACATGCGCAATCAAGCGCATAAGTTTGCCATCAAAAATTATCGTAAATTGCACCGAAAAGCCATTTAAACATTGACTACCTATATTGACAAAAATAAATTTTTGTGATACCATACAAAGGAATTGTTTAACTTCAACAATGAAAAACATCCTGTATATAGCACAAATCATTCTTTCCATTCTTTTGATTGTGACGATTTTATTGCAACAAAAAGGTTCGAGTTTGGGTATGACTTTTGGCGGCGACAGCGCTGTCTATCGCACCAAGCGCGGGGCTGAAAAATTTATCTTCCGCCTAACTATAGTTTTGGTCGTTTTATTTTTAGCCACGGCGGCTGCTAGCATGTTTGTCAGCTAGTCTGCTAAATTAATATTTAAGCTGAAAAATATAAAACGCTTTCTCGCACAACTTAAGTCCGCTTGGTTTTCTATTCGACAAAAATGGCAAGGCCTAATTTTGCCAATTATTCAAAATATCAAAAAAAGGTTGAAAAGCGAAGAAACGCCTGATGTCAATCAGCAATTACTCTTTAAGCTCAATCAACGCAAACTGCCCAGCTGGACACAGGTCACCCAACTGCCCAAAGTCTTGAATACCTTGGAAAAGTTACAATTCAGTCTAGCTCTACTTATATTAATAGCGTCCCTAAGCTGGCTGGGGGTACGCTGGTACACCAATCACTCAACTTCCCAAGCAGCTACCGGCGGTAACTATACCGAAGGCTTGGTTGGCGCTCCCGATCTCATCAACCCGATTTTGGCTACCACTGATGTCGACCGCGACTTAGTCAAGCTCACCTATGCTGGTCTGATGAAATTTGATGAGCAGGGGCAAATAATGCCTGATTTGGCCAGCAGCTACACCATAGATGCCAGTCAAAAAGTCTATACTTTTGAATTAAAAAATAATTTAGAATGGCAGGATGGCGAAAATCTTACCGCCGCAGACGTGATTTTCACTATTAATAATATAAAAAATCCTGAATACAAAAGCCCCTATCGGGCAAGTTTTGCCAATGTGACTGTCAACCAGATTAATGACAATACTGTCCAATTTACTCTGGACAAACCCATGCCCACCTTTCTTTCCTTACTCACTATCGGCTTATTGCCAGAACATTTGTGGTATAGCATACCGGCTATCGGCGCTACTTTGACCGATCTAAACCTCAAACCAATTGGCGCCGGTCCTTACAAATTCAAATCTTTGACTCGCGATGCTAGTGGTAATATCAAAAGCTACACTTTGGTAGCCTGGAACAAATATCACGCTGGTCCAGCCTATATTTCTAATTTAATTTTTAAATTTTATCCGGATTTCGAAACAGCTGTCACTGCTCTACAAAATAAAAATGTCGAGGGGCTGATCTATCTGCCCAAAGAATATAAAAACCAGATCAAAAATAATAATCTGACTTTGCACGAATTGCGCTTCCCCCAATACACCGCCATCTTCTTTAACCCGGACAATAATTCGCTATTGGCTCAGAGTGACTTCCGTCGCGCCCTAGCTTTGGCAGTAGATAAACAGCGCATATTAAATGAAGTCTTACATGGTGACGGCCAAATTATTGACACACCCGTTTTACCCGGTATGCTGGGCTATGATTCCAGTATAAAAGCTGAAAGCTATTCACCAGAAAAAGCCAAACAACTACTAGATAAATTAGGCTGGCAAGTCAATACTGAAACCGCTTTTCGGACCAAAACTGGAGCCAAAGTAAAAGAAGGTGAAAAACCAGAAGAATTGTCGATTAAGCTGACTACTATTGACCAAAGTGATAATAGCAGAATAGTTTCTATCATCAGGGAAAATTGGCAGGCGGTCGGCATCAAAACTGAGCTAGAGATCATCCCTCGTGATCGCATCAAAAAAGAAATAATCGAACCACGCAATTATCAGGCATTGGTTTTTGGCGAAGTTTTAAATCAGGCCTCTGGTCCATACCCATTTTGGCACTCTAGCCAAACCAAAAATCCCGGACTAAACTTGAGTAACTTTAGCAACCCCAGCATAGACAAGGACCTGGAGCTGATCCGCCAAGCCACTAGTGATGAAGCCAAGATTTCCCCTCTACAAGATTTTCAAAAAAAATTATCAGAACAAAATTTTGCTATTTTTCTATACAACCCAACCTATACTTATCCGACAGCCAGCAAACTAAAAGGATTGGACTCTCTCCAATTTATAAATTTGTCGACTGATCGATTCAATAATATCAGCTCTTGGTACATAAAAACCAAACGAGCTCTAAATAAAAAAACCAACTAAACAACTTAATAAACACTATCATGATTATGAAAGAAAACCCTGATACGACTGATAAATTGTTATCAGCAAAAACCAAGCATTACCGACCTCATAAATCAAGCAAAAATAAAATTCACCCCCGACACCGCCAATCCCATAAGATTGGCCCGCGGAGAAAAACAACTGCCGTGTCACGTGAAATACCTTTGGCTGATGCCACGGGTAAAAAGAGCACTCGCAAAATTGATCGCCGCCGCCCCAAGCTGAGCCGAGCTCCTTTGGGCAAATTGCGTATTATCCCTTTGGGCGGCTGCGAAGAAGTCGGCCGCAATATGACTGTTTTTGAATATGAAAACGATATTGTGATTATTGATATGGGTCTGCAATGGCCAGAAGAAGATATGCCTGGCATTGATTATATCATCCCCAATACGGCCTACCTCAAAGGTAAAGAAAAAAATATCCGCGGCGTCATCATTACCCATGGCCACTATGATCACATTGGCGCCGTGCCTCATCTAGCGCCGGTTTTGGGCAATCCAATTATTTATGGCACGCCCTTAACGCTCGGCATTATCGCCAAACGCCAAGAAGATTTTAAGACTGGCCCCTTGCGCCTCAAATCCATTGCTAAAGACTCAGTGCTCCAGCTGGGTAAATTCCGAACTAGCTTTTTCGGCGTTTCCCACAATATCCCCGGCTCCGTCGGCGTCATCCTGGATACTCCGGTAGGCAAAATAGTCCACACCGGCGACTTTAAAATCGACCCCAAGACATCTGGCGATGCTCCGGCTGAAATAGAGAAAATCAAAAAACTAGCCAGCCAAAATGTCCTGGCTCTGATGGCCGACTCAACCAATGCACCTGAACCGGGCCATCAATTGGCTGAACACGATATTCAGGGCAACATTGATGAAATTATTGCCCAAGCTCCTGCTCGGACAATTATCGGCACTTTTGCTTCGCTCCTAGGGCGTATCCAACAAATCATCTGGTCATCAGAAAAATTAGGCAAAAAAGTCATTATCCAAGGCTATAGTATGAAACGCAACGTCGAATTGGCCCAGCAGCTAGGTTATATGACTGTTAAAAAGGGCACTATTATCGATATCAAAGAAATGCGCCGCTATCCGGACAATAAAATTGTCATACTCTGCACCGGCGCTCAAGGCGAAGATAATGCTGTGCTAATGCGCATTGCCAGCCACGAAGACAAAATATTAAAAATCGAACCAGGCGACACAGTCGTCTTCTCGTCTTCAGTCGTCCCGGGCAATGAACGCTCTGTTCAAAGATTGAAAGATTCCCTGTATCGCGAAGGCGCCGAAGTTATCCATTATAAAATGATGGATGTCCATGCCGGCGGCCATGCCAAACAAGAGGATATTTTGGAATTGATAAAAATGGTCAAACCGCGCTATGAAATCCCCATCTATGGCAATCACTCTTTCTTGAGAATCCATGCCAAAGTCGCTCTGCGCGCTGGTCTGGCTCCTGATCATATTTTCGTGCCAGACAATGGCCAGGTCATAGAATTTGATAAACAAGGCCATGGCAGCCTGACTGCCGAGAAAGCGCCGTCTGATTATGTCTTTGTCGACGGCTTGGGTGTAGGCGATGTCTCTAATGTTGTCTTGCGCGATCGCCAGATGATGGCAGAAGATGGTATGATCGTGGTGATTGCCACTATTTCCGGCAAAAGCGGCAAATTGGTCCACTCGCCCGATATTATCTCCCGCGGCTTCATCTATATGCGCGAGCAAAAAGAATTAGTGGAGACTATCCGCACCAAAGTCAAAAATATAGTCAATGAACACAATAAAACCAATGCCCAGCTGAATGAGACTTATATCAAAGAAACTTTGCGCAATGACTTGGGCCAATTTATCTTTACCAAAACACAGCGTCGGCCGATGATTCTGCCGGTCGTTATCGAGGTATAAAAATAATAAAAAATCCCCCTAAACAATGGGGATTTTTTTATCTTTATATCAAATTAATTCTTTTGGCTTTGATGGGTCTGCCTAGATATTTTTTAGCAGCTGATTCAAATTTATCAGCGCTGTCGGTAGTCAAAAATATTCGCCGCGGCTTGCTTTTGGCGGGCGAAGCATATTCCGCATGACGTTCTAGATACTCCTGCAATTTTTTGGCGACAATCTGACCGCTATCCAAAACTTTTATTTGGCCGCCAAAATATCTTTGCATATCTTTTTGCACCCAGCCATAGTGGGTGCAGCCCAAAATCACCACATCAGGGTGATGGCTTTTTACTGGACGGACATACTTCTTAATAACCATCTTAGTCTCGGGCGCTTTTTCCCAATTCTCTTCTATCAAGGGGACTAGTAGCGGGCAGGCCTGTTGGACTACTTGTATTTTTTTATATTGCAGCTGCAACTCTCGCACATAAGAATTTGATTCTATGGTGCTGCGCGTACCCAAAACCGCTATAATTTTATTTTTACTTAAAATCGCCGCCTCCTCGGCCAAAGGACGGATAACGCCTAGAATATTTTTGCCTTTATAATTTTTAGGAATATAATCCTGTTGTAGTTTGCGCAAAGCTTCGGCTGAGGCCGTATTGCAAGCTAAGATAATCAACTCACACTTTTCGGCAAACAAATAGTCTACTGCCTGACGAGTATACTCATAAATAACTGCCTGGCTATGGTTGCCATATGGCGCCCGGGCATTATCTCCCAAATAAATATAGTCATACTGGGGTAAAACTTTTTCAATGGCCTTAAAAATCGTCAGGCCACCAAAGCCCGAATCAAAGACTCCGATCATATTTTAGTTTTTAATTACTGCTAAAACTTCCTGCTGATGCGCCTCGGCGCTCTCCTTATCTTTGGCCTCAACTGTCACCCGAAGCAGACTTTCAGTGTTTGAGGGTCTGACATTAAACCACCAATCAGCTAATTCTACCGTGATACCATCTAACTCGTCACGAATATCATCTTTATAATGCTGGCGGACCTTCTCCAGGCTGGCCGCAGTGTCACTAATCTCCAAATTATATTCATCGGTCCGATAATATAGAGAAAAATCCTGACCTATAGCTGATAGTTTGCGACCATCTTCAGAAATTGCCTGGATAGCCAGCAGCATGGCAATAAAGCCAGAGTCAGCATAATAATTCTTTTGGAAAGCAAAGTGGCCGGATACCTCGCCGCTCATAATGCCAAACTCATGGTGCATATGGCGAGATAAATTTATATAGCCGACTTCGCTGCGAATTGCTTTGCCACCCCATTTTTTTATAAGCTCTGGCACAGCGTGGGAAAAAACCAGATTGTAAACAATACCAGCCCCGGGATTTTTTTCTAATAACAGCTTGGCCAGCAATAATATGGTCACATCGCTGCGGATAAATTCTCCCTTTTCATCGAGTAAAAATAAGCGATCGCCATCCGCATCAAACATCACGCCAAAATCCGCCCGCTCTTGTTTTATTTTTTCAGCTATTGCCCGGCTGGCTCCTTTAGTTAAAGGATTGGGCGGGCGCTTCAAAAAGTCCGGATCAAGCTCTGGAAAAAGATGGATAAATTGGCCGGGTAATTTGGCAAAAATTTTGGGCAAGAGCTGGCTGGTCATGCCCCCGCCGCTATCAACTACTATTTTTAGCGGTTTTATTTTTGATAAATCAACGAAAGATAAAATGTGCTGCAAATGATCTCGACTGATTTCTTTGGTTTTTAGCTTACCGGGCTTTATGCCGGCAGTATCGGGTAAATTTATTTTTTCCAATTCGCTAGCAATCTGCTTGCCGGTAATAAACTGGATGCTGTCGGTATATTCTGGGTTATTGGTGGTCAGTTTGCAGCCGGCATATTGAGGCGGGTTGTGCGAGGCAGTGGCCATAAACCCACCATCATATTTATACTTACCAGTAGCAAAATAAAAATCATTAATAGAAACTAGGCCAATGTCATACACTTCTACACCATACTGTAGAAATATCTCAATAGCCGCTTTAACCAATGGTTCTGACCCATGACGAATATCACGGGCTACCATGATTCTTAATTTTTCCACTGGCTTGTTTAGCTTGCTGCTCAAACGGCTCAAAAAAGCTTTGGCAATCTGCTTGCTGGCCTCGGCATTTATTTCCGTAGGATAAACCCCGCGGATATCATAGGAGCGAAAAATGTCCTGATTCATAAAATTCAGCTAAATTTTAAACTAATCTTATTTTATCATAAAAGGGTCAAAAAAACAGCCAAGCCCCACTTACTTGACAAGAATGTTAGAATAATATAACATTAAGTTAGAAATAATTAACATTTAAAGCAAAAAACTATGAGTAAAAAACAATATTTAATCTGTCGCTTAGTTGTCTCTTTTTTCACCGCCCTCCTAGTAGCCAGCGCTATCACTTTAGGCAACTACGTCATACCCCTGTTAGTCATCATAGCTGGCATGGTTGTGCTTTATACTTGCCGCAAAAAAGTTCAAGATGTCCTAGTTGATGAAAGGGACTACAAAATAGCCGGTCAAGCTAGCCGCTATGTGCTAAACGCTTATTGTCTGATTGGGGCTATCATCACCGTGGTTGTATTTGCCACATCCAAAGATAATGCCGCTCTAATGCTGCTAGCTAATTTTTTGGCCTATAGTATCTGTCTAATAATGATTATCAACTCCTTACTATTCAAATGGCTAAGCTCCCGCAAATAATATGACCAACAAAATAAAGGAGTATCGTGCCAAATACGATCTCACGCAAGAAGAATTGGCTAAAAAAGTGCGGGTGCGCCGAGAAACTATATTATTTCTGGAAAAAGGCACATACAACCCTTCACTTAAATTGGCCCATGATATAGCCATGGCTCTCAAAACTACAATTGATGATTTATTTGACTTCAAAGACTAAACTCTAGTATGCTTTCTATATGATTGGACAACTGCCTCATTATCAGGTCTATACTAGACTCAAGCCATCCAAAATTCATGGCGTGGGTGTTTTCGCTATCCGCCATATACCAAAAGGTGTGCGTATTTTCTTGGGAGAAAAAACTCAAATAGTTTGGATAAAAGAATCTACTATTAAAAAACTTAGCCCGGAATACCGCCGACTTTATGATGATTTTTGTTTATTAAAAAAAGGCCGTCTAGCTTGCCCGGCAAATTTCAATCAACTGGCTCCTGGCTGGTATCTAAACCACTCCAAAAAACCAAATGTTGCTCTGGATAAAAAAATGGATTTTTTTACTCTCCGCAACATTCGTAAAGGAGAGGAATTGACTGTTGATTATACTACTTATTCTGAGCAACCAGCGCCAAAAAAATAATTTTAAAAATATGGAAATGCCTTATGAGGAAATCGAATTAAGACCCCAGGAGACTGATGACTCTGAATCACCAGAAGAACCAGAAACCATCACTAAAATGAGAGTTGATGTTGAGGGGGTTAAAGAGGCCATTGAGACAGAAAATTGGCTAGAGCTTGATGTCTGCCTACAGGGCATCATAGAGGATACTGCTGCTTTTCACCCGGCGGCTAATTATCGAGAAGAATTCCTGGCTAAATTGTCAGGGGCTGAAAACGCCATTAATGATCTTAATATACCAGAAAAAATCTTGGAGCGCCGCATCAAAAATAACCTTGCCAAAGCCAAAAGGCTTCTAAGAAATAGTGGTCAATAAGTCTGCTTGTAATAAAATAAATCCAAAAAATTCATGTCAATCTACCTTAAAATTTTACCCGTAATATTAATTTTTATTTTGGGTTATTTTTTAAAAAAAACCAAACTATTTGATCGAGCAGATGCCGACCTCTTTCTGAAAGTAGTTTTTTATGTGGCCTCACCGGCCCTGATCCTGCTTTCCGTCTCCAGTATCAAGCTAAGCGCTTCACTTTGGTCATTACCGATATCTGCTGTCATTATTATTTTAGTCAGCTATTTGATTGCGGCTGCCATCAGCCACACATTAAAATTGCCCCGCGAGTCTTTGGGAACATTTTTGATCGCCTGCCTAATCATGAATGTCGGCTTTCTCCTGCCGTTTGTCTTAGCGGCTTTCGGCAATGAGGGTGTTGCTAAAATATCATTATTTGATTTTGCTAACGGTCTGCTGACCTTTACTTTTGTTTATTATTTGGCTGTCAAATATGGCCAAGGACAAACCGACAAAAAATTTATCCGCAAAAAAATATTAATATCACCGCCAATTTGGGCCCTAATTATAGCCATTACCCTCAACTTATCAAAAGTACAAATTACCGGATTAGCACATGACTTCCTCCAGCCGCTATCTTATCTTGTGTCGCCAATGATAATGCTATCACTGGGCATTTATTTCCAGCCAAAATTAAGCAAATTCAAAATACCTTTATTGGTACTAATACTGCGCTCTGGCTTGGGTTTGCTTTTGGGCTTATTATTAGCTAGTTTATTTCACTTGAGTGGCTTGGACAGGATCATCCTCATCTTGGCAGCCGCCGCCCCAGTCGGCTACAATACCCTGACTTTTTCTTCACTGGAAAAACTAGATCAAGATATGGCCGCCAATATTATATCCCTGTCTTTATTGTTTAGTATCATCTTTATCCCGATATTAATCGGCTTGTTACAATAAATTATTTTCTCACTAGACAATTTATATTGTATTTGGTCCGATATACTCCCCGTGGCTCTAAAACAAAACCGCTTTTTTGCAATAAACTTTTTAGCTCAAGGCTTGTGAAGTGGTGATAATAACGCCAATAGAATTTTTGGCTGTTTGGCAGCCTATAAGGGATGAAACAATCATTCCACGACTTTTTGCTTTTTATGTTCTGAAAAAAATATTTGCGATACTTGGGCTGCCACAAATACCAATTGGTCATAAATAAAATTCCGCCCGGTTTTAGCCAACGGTAAATATTATTAAGTAGCGCTTGCCGCTCCTGCCTATCTCTCAAGTGATGAAAAGCGGCCACCAAACACACAAGATCGAAAGTTTCTGCCGGCCAGTCGAGCTTAGTCATGTCAGCCACTTGGAAAGCATGATCAGGAAATTGCTGGCGAGCTTTGGCTAATAGCTTTTCACTAAAATCAACCCCTAAATAATCATATTTTTTCCGGGCTGTCTGCAAAATTTTTATCAAGCGGCCGTTGCCGCAGCCCAAATCCAAAATCTTGCCCATGTCGGGCAAATATGGTATAAAAACTGATAACTCCGGCCAAGCCAAAAATCTAGTGTGGGAAAACTCTTGGGCAATGGAGTCATAAGTATTTTGCAAATTTTCTACATCAGTCATGGACAAAAATAGTAAAATAATTGATAAAATTATTTACGAGCTGGCTAGCCAAAAATATGCCACTGAATTAGATTTTGCCAAAAGCTTTCGACGGGCTTTTAGCAAGCATCGTTTGGCTCCCAGTACTAAGGCTACCTTGATTTCCCGCTATCGTCAATTAGTCAAAGCCAAAAAAATAAAAGCTACGGCCGCCTTTGAACAACTTTTGAAAAAACGGGCAGTGCGCACCCTGTCAGGCGTTTCAGTCATTACTGTCTTATCCAAGCCATTCCCCTGCCCCGGGTCTTGCGTATATTGCCCGACTGAACCAAAAATGCCAAAAAGCTATTTGAGTAACGAGCCGGCAGCTGCTAGGGCAAAAATGAACTTATTTGATGCCCAGCGGCAAGTTACGATGCGCATTCAGGCCCTAGAAAACAATGGGCACCTGGTAGATAAGCTGGAAATTTTGGTTTTGGGCGGCACTTGGTCTGTCTACCCCAAAAAATATCAGGATGATTTTATTCGTGATTGTTTTTACGCGGCCAATACATACGCCAAAAAAACCAAGCGGAAAAAATACGGCTTAGGGCGTGAACAAAAAATAAATGAAACCGCTAAATACAAAATTATCGGCCTGACTTTGGAAACTCGACCAGATTTTATCACCCCAAAAGAAATAAAAAACTTGCGCCGCCTGGGCGCTACCCGCATTCAACTTGGCATCCAACATACCGATGATAAGATTTTAAAAAAAATAAAGCGAGGACACACTGTCAAACAAAGTATTGCTGCAACCAGACTGCTAAAAGAGGCTGGTTTCAAAGTCGATCATCACTATATGCCAGACCTGCCCGGCAGCACTCCCCAAAAAGATTTGGCTATGTTTAAATATGTTTTTTCTTCCCCTGACTTACAGCCCGATCAAATAAAAATCTACCCTTGCGTGGTCAATCAATATGCTCAAATATATCAATGGTACAAAAATAAAAAATACAAACCCTACACTATTAAACAATTAAACAATTTACTGTTATCAATTAAGCAGTTAGTACCGCCCTACGTGCGCCTTAATCGCTTAATTCGCGACATCCCTCAAAACAGTATCATAGCCGGCAACAAAATCACCAATCTACGGCAATACCTGCAAGCCGAGCTGGCAAAAAAAGGAAGGAGTTGCCAATGCTTGCGTTGCCGGGAAATACGCCGGTCCAAAGATAGAGATATGCGGCTAGTCAAAAGGCAATACGCCGCCTCTGACGGCCAAGAAATTTTTTTGAGTTTTGAAAATAGAAACAGAACAAGAGTCTATGCTTTCCTACGTTTGCGTTTTAACGATAAAAATTTTTCCCCGCTCTTTCCGGTACTAAAAAACTCTGCTCTAATACGAGAACTGCATGTCTATGGACAGATGATACCGGTCTATCAAGAAAATTCGGATGATGAAATCGGTGCTAATCAGCATCTAGGCCTAGGTAAGCGCTTGATGGCAACAGCTGAAAAAATAGCCAAAAAAAACGGCTACCGAAAAATAGCTGTAATTTCCGGCATTGGCGTGCGCAATTACTATCGTAAACTCGGCTATAAATTGCAGGACGGCTACTTGACTAAATCTCTATAAAATATATACTATTGAGTTGATCTCTGTACACTAGGCGATCAGGCTAAAAAGGCCACTGCCCATAGGGAAAGGAGCCCCAAGATGCCACGACGAGGCAGAAGAAATCGCTTCCACTTCAGTCCATTGGACTGGGTAGGAAGCCTGACCCCAGACGAAGCAGATGCCCTGCTGGCACACATCCATGAAGTCACGCCGCAGGACAACAGTCTCGCATCTCAACGCATTTGGGTGATCAATCTTCTGATCCTCCAGCCGGCGGTCGTAAGCCGGGGCTACATCAGCCAGAAGCCCAGCCATCAGAGGCTTTTGCGGGTTTTTGGCATGACACCCAAGCTAATCGAACAGCGTCTGTGGCGACTTTGGCAAGAGGTCTGCCCAGCAGAACTCCGGGTTGGCTGAACGGGCAGTAACAAAAACGTCCACTCCGGTCAGGGGCGGACGTTTCTTTTTTTATCTCTATATATTTTTATGGCTGCTGATTTGGATTTAATTTACTGCCAGTCGGAGTCGGATTTATATTTAATATACTCTTCAAATCCTGCCAATTAGTCACACAGACGTTACTGAGACAAATTCCATTAGTACTAATACCCCTATCGTTTAGAATAAGGCGATTATCTCCGTGCCAAAAATTCAATGTGCCGCTTAGGCTATTCTGATATATCCCCCAATGAGTATTGTTGCCACTCTGAATATCTAGTTCGGCATTGCCACTAGCGGTCTTAATGTGTAAATTAGCATTAGGATTAGCAACCCCTATCCCCAACTTACCATATTCTATAAATACATTACCATCAAATTTACCAGCATAATTGTTTACTACACTATCACCATAAGCACCTCTACCATATACACCAACACCGCCGGGAGATAGTGTAGACCCCATAACAGCCGTACTATTGGCAGTATTAGCACTGGCCATAAAAGCTGTGGCTCCATCCACTATTACATTAGCATATATCGCTGGGTTTTCCGAACTAGCGCTGTCTACCCTTAAAGTTCCATGATCAATTGTCAAACCACCATTGAATAACTTTACTTTGCCGTCAAAATAACCAGCATATGAATTATTGCCAGTGGAAACAGCTCTCAATGCGATCGAATCAGACCCAGCGCTGATAAAATTTCCAGACACTGAATTTGCTCCCGTTGTTCTAGCAATAAAGGGATTTCTATTGGCTTCCATAGTAGTTAAATTAACATTATCACCATAGAGATTGTAGCCACTAATATTCAAATTACTGTCTACATAAATGGTGTTTTCTGTGCCGCCGTAATTACCAATTCTATCTAAATATACTTTGCCATCAAAATAACCGGCATATGAACTAGTAGGGCTGGCAATACCATAAACAGCATAACTATTGTGACCATTGGCTTGGAAAAACCCGGCCTTGGCATTATCTCCGTTAGCTGCCGCACTAAAAGCTATGCCATTATTAACCTCGTCCATTACAGTGGATTTACCAGGCAAAGCTGGGCCGATATTAACATTATCTTCAATTATCAAATTTCCATTAAAAACCTTGACATGACCCTCAAACAAGCCAGCATAAGTAGCGGGAGAAGAAGTATTGTTGGCAAAGGCTCTAATAGCCGCTGAGTTAGCGCCCCAAGCAACAAAACTTCCGCCAGTAGAATTATTACCCAATACATTTACGCGCAAGGGGTTTCTATTGGCTTCCATAGTAGTTAAATTAACATTACCACCATATAAATAATTATTGCCAATATTCATGCTGCTATCTAGATAAACCACGTGGTCTAAGCCAGTATAACTGCCTATCCTATAATTTCCAACATCTAAATTGGCTGTCATCGGATTGGCCACATAAACATTGGTTGATGTAGCGGTGGATGTAGTGGTGCCCGTAATAGATTTTGGTACTACGGTTTTTTTTGTTTTGGTACTAATAGGCAAGGCGGAGCCCTCTTCAGCTGCAATGGCTATCTTGGCCCAAGCGTCATTATAGCCTTTTAGATAGTTGATGGTTTGCTGGGCATCACTGGTGCCAAACAAAGAAAATGCTTGGCTGTACTGTGGCCAAGACAAGACAATGCTTAGATTAATGATTAAGGCAAAAGACAAAATTTTACTTTTACGCATAAATTAAAAAATAAATGATTATTAGAATATATAAAAAATCTGCTTTTATTATAGCATATTACCCCCACTAAAAAAAGACTATTGCCAGCCAACGGCTTTATGCTAAACTAAATGGTATAAAATAAGAAAAATATGCTATATTTGCAAAAACAAGATCCAACAGTCGCCAAAATAATCCAAACCGAGCTCATGCGCCAAAGACAGGGACTAGAGCTTATACCCTCGGAAAACTTTGTGTCCCCAGCAGTGCTTGAAGCCCTGGGCAGTGTACTGACCAACAAATACTCCGAGGGCTATCCCGGAAAAAGATACTATGGCGGCACGGAAAATGTTGATAATATGGAGCAGCTGGCCATTGATCGAGCTAAAAAACTTTTTGGCGCAGAACATGTCAATGTCCAGCCACTATCCGGAGCTCCAGCCAATATCGCCGTTTACTCTGCCTTGCTAGAGCCCGGCGATACTGTCTTGGGAATGGATTTATCGCATGGCGGCCACCTGACTCACGGGCACCCCATCACTTGGATGGCCAAAATATTCAATTTTGTCCGCTACAAAACTAGGCCTGATGGCCAGATAGATTATGAGCAAGTGCGCGCCATGGCTCTAGAGCACAAGCCCAAGCTCATCCTCTGCGGCTATTCGGCTTATTCCCGCGACATAGATTATCAAAAATTTAAAAGCATTGCCGATGAAGTTGGTGCCTTAACTATGGCCGATGTTTCCCACATTGCCGGACTGATTGCTGCCGGCGAGATGAACAACCCAGTACCGTATTTTGATGTAGTCACCACCACTACTCACAAAACCTTGCGCGGACCGCGCGGTGGCTTGATCATGTGCAAACAAGTTCTAGCTGAAAAAATAGACAAAGCGGTTTTCCCCGGATTCCAAGGAGGCCCCCATGAGCACAATATTGCCGCCAAGGCTGTAGCTTTTGGTGAAGCGCTGCAGCCCGAATTCAAAGAGTACGCCAAACAAATCAAGCGCAACGCCAAAATCCTATGCGATACTTTGAAAGATGAGGGGTTCAAAATTTGTTTTAATGGCACGGAAAATCATCTAATCTTAGTCGACGTCACGCCGCTTGGCATTGGAGGCAAGCAAGCTCAAAATTTGTTAGATGAAGTAAATATTACTTGCAACAAAAACATGGTCCCGGATGACCCTAAAAAACCCATGGACCCATCGGGCATTCGCCTAGGCACTCCGGCTTTGACCACCAGGGGTTTCAAAGAAGAAGATATGAAAATTGTTGGCCAACTGATTGCCCAAGTATTGAAAAATCCAAATAATGATAATGTTAAAAAAGAAGTGGGCAAAAAAGTAAAAGAATTGACTGAAAAATATCCTCTTTATATAGAGCTATAAGTGCACTTTGTAAAACATCTTCGGAGGGTGTAAAAGAGAGGGGAGGTAGGCCATGTTCAGATTCTGTTGGCGACACTTTCGCGTAGTCATTGGCCCACTGTTGATCGCTTACGCAAGTCCGATCCTGCCGGTCAAGTGCCTCGCCGGCACTCCGACCACCCCGCAGATCATTCTGTCCACTCTGGTATATCTGGCCCTGCTCGGCATCGCCGTGCTTTGGACCCTGCGCTTCGTGTGCAGCGAGAGCTACCAGAATGGCACAGTTTGATCCGCCGCCCCCACTGGAGGAGCGCGCCTGCTCCTCCGTCTTCCAAAGATGTTTTGCGAACAACAAATTATGGAAAAAATTATCGACGGCAAGGCTCTGGCCCAGAGCATCCAACAAAAACTCACTGAAGAAATACACACCAAACACTTGCATCCCAGTCTGGCTGTGCTTTTAATTGGCGATGATCCGGCTTCTCGCCTCTATGTCAATCTCAAGAAAAAAGCCTGCCAAAATGTCGGTATAGATTTTCATGAGTATTTTTTACCAGATAATATCGGCATTGAAAAAGTTCTGGAGACTATAAATTTTTTGAATAAAGACGAGGCTGTCGATGCTATTCTCGTGCAACTGCCGTTACCCAAAGATCTGGATACCGATATCGTCATCCGGGCCATAGACCCAAAAAAAGATGTTGATGGCTTTCATCCGGAAAACATCAAAAAACTACTGGCAAACACCAGTGGTTTTGTGCCGGGTCTGCCTTTGGGAATCATAAAATTATTGGAAGCTACCGGAGAAAATCTCAATAACAAATCAGCTGTTATTGTGGCTAAAAATGATGTCTTTTTTCAACCCCTCACCAAAATATTGTCTGATAAAAATATCCGCGCAAAGTTGGTAGACCCCAAAAATCCGGATTTAGAAAAAATCTGCGCTCAAGCCGACATACTGATAGTAGCTGTGGGCCAAGCTTTTTTCATTGGCGAAAAAGCAATAAAAAAAGACGCCATTGTCATTGACATCGGCACGAATAAAATTGATGAGCACCACATTGTCGGCGATGTGGACTATAGCGCAGTATTTGATAAAGTAAGCCACATCACACCCGTACCGGGCGGGGTCGGTCCCATGACAGTCGCTATGTTATTATATAATACTTTACAATTACATAAGACTAAAAATACCTAGGCAGTCCACGCCCTGAGCATGGTCGAAGGGCGGGGTCGGTCCGATGACAGTCGCTATGTTGCTATATAACACAGCATAACTACACAAAGCTAGAAAATAGTAATAAAACACAAAAAAATAACTACAACAAACTCCCCTGCCAATTATCCATCTTGCCGACTATTTCGGCCTTTTTTATTTTATCCAAGTCAAAAATTCTGATCGCATCGCGCAAATGGCAAAAAGCCTTGATCTTATTGCCGTTGATATTTTGTACATCAATCTTGCGCTTGCTGACCTGAGCCTGCTCATCAATATATTCGATTTCTAGCTGCTGGCCATTTTTTAAAGCCTGGCGAATAATCTCTTCCACTGTACTAGAGCCAGTCTGTTTCCAACGGGCTATTATTTTTTCTTTTTGACCGGCATTATTATACCAAATATAGCCGTGATTCAAACCGTATTCATAAACCTCTCGCGTAACTTTGACATCGTCCAGGCAATATTTAATCAAATTTTCCCAATCGTTGTTGCGCAAATAGGCAATAGCGTCCAGGCCAGAACCTGATTTGCCATAGCCCAAAGTGCTTTGAGCTACGCTTTCCAGTTTCAAGCGATGCCCCAAAGCATAAACTATCTCTTCCAAAATATCCAGATGATTTAAAGAGTATAAATCAAAGTCTTTAAAATACGGCTGCAGGACAGCAAAATCAAAACTTTTACTATTGAAGCCGATGACTAGCTCAGTATCTTTTAATATCTTCAGTAATTCCGGAAATTCCGACTCTCTAAAGGCCCGATATTTGTCGCGATTATAAGAATAAATGCCAACTACGGACACGCCTAAAAGATGTCGGTTGTGCTGACCGCCAACTTCATCAAAAGTCTTATTGGTTTCTAGATCTAAAATTATTTTATCAGGCATGGCTAGGTTTACGCTTTGATATTATAACAAATATATTTGAAATTACCACTCATCAACATCTGGCAAAAATCCCCGGCTAGTATTACTATCTGGATCGGCTACATATTCGATACCGTCTTGAGCAGCACCCAAAGTAGATACGGCTAAGCGATTATAATTTAATAAATTACTATCTATTTCATAAATAAACGGCGAGGGCTGGAGGCTTTTTTGTCCGCCATAGCTCCAAGTAGCCAAGGGGTAAAGTAAATACAAATAATCTTTGGCTCTGGTCACAGCCACGTAAAATAATCTGCGCTCTTCGGCCTGCTCTTCTTCTTTTATAGCCAGAGGGTGAGGAAAGGCTTGGGTAGTCAGGTTGATAATAAAAACTGCCGGCCACTCTAGGCCCTTGGCTTGATGTACAGTGCTCAAGACAATGCCTATCCTTTTGTGTTCACCGGCTACCAAGGTGTAATTTTCCTGTAAAACCACTTCGGACAAAAACTGTTCCAAGCTATCATAATTACCAGCGAAAGCAGCCAGTTGCTCCAAATCATCCTGCCGCTGTCGATAATCGGCATATTGCTCCAATAAATAATCGCTATAATGTTCAATGATTAAATTAATTAATTTGCCGACTGGTTTATCGGCGTGCTTCAGTAGAATATCCAAAGTGCTCTTGATTTGCTGCCAGCTATTTTGCGCCTGCGCGCCTAACGGCAAATCAGACTTTAGGGCACCGATTAAATCTTCAGCTGGCGACAAACTCTGGTAAATCAAACTAGCAGCCCTGGGGCCAATGCCGGGGTACATTTGTAAAACCCTCAGCCAAGCTACTTCATCGCGATGATTATAAAGAATCTTAAGCCAAGCCACCACGTCTTTAACATGCGCTCGCTCAAAAAACTTCAAGCCGCCACGCATTTCATAGGCAATCCCCCGTTTATTTAGCTCCATTTCTAAGGCTTGGGAGTGATGCGCAGCCCGAAACAAAATGGCGATTTCTTTTGGCTCCAGGCCAGCCTCCAATAAAACATAGATTTTATCAGCCACAAAGCTGGCCTCAGCTAAATTATTCTGAACAGCCACCAGCTCCGGCCGGACAAAATTCTGCCGCACAGCTTTAAGGGTTTTACGGAACTCTTTTTGCTCACTGATAATAATCTGATTGGCTACCCGGATAATTTCCGGACTAGAACGATAATTATTTTCTAATTTATAGATCTGGCAATGCTGGAAATTCTTGGGAAAATCCAAAATATTTTGGATATTGGCCGCGCGAAAAGAATAAATGCTCTGGGCATCATCGCCCACCACCAATAAATTTTTGTCCGCGGCAGCGATTTTCAAAATTATTTCAGCCTGCAAAGTATTGGTATCTTGATATTCGTCCACTAAGATATGCCCCCACTGCTGACGCATTAATTTAAGGGCGTCTGGCCGCAAAGTCAGTCGATACCAGCCCAATAACAAATCATCAAAATCCAATAAATGCCCAGCTACTTTGCGCTGCTGATATTCTTGGACTATTTTTTCTATATAGGAATAAAAGGGTTGCCACTCAAAAAACTTTTCCTCCAAACTTTGCTCCAAGCTAATCTGGGAATTGATGGAAAAGCTCAAAGTCTCGGCAATAAGCGCCGGCGAAGGAACCGACTTGACCCCTAAGCCCCCCCAAATATTTTTGCTGATATTTTTAATCAAGCTATTTCTATCCTCTTCGTCCAAAATGGTAAAGTCATTAGGCACGTCCACGTAATGGCCGTATTTTCTTAACAAGCGGCTGGCTACACTATGAAAAGTACCACCCCAAAGTGGCAAATTTTGGCTAGGCTTAAAACCCAAAATAGTCCGAACCCGCGACAGCATTTCGTTGGCCGCCTTGTTGGTAAAAGTCAATAATAAAACCTCTTCCGGTTTTACTCCTTGGGAAATCAACCAAGCCACTCGATAGACTAAGGTTCTGGTCTTGCCTGAACCAGCGCCGGCCAAAACCAAATGCTGCCCATTGGGTGCTGTCACTGCCCGATACTGTTCGGCGTTTAGCTCTTTTTTAAAATCTATTGGTTTCATTTACCCCGTTAAAAATTTACAAAAATTTGCAAGATATATACAAAATTACTACTTCCCCATTTTACAATAATTTCCAACGGGGTAAAGCAGTCATATTATAGCCAATCATTGATTTTTACACAAATTTATGCTTAAATGCTCTTATTAATAACTTAAAGATTTAACTTTCTACTTTTAAACTTAACTATCTTATGTCATTTTCTTTAGGCATAGTCGGCCTGCCCAATGTCGGAAAATCTACCTTGTTTAAAGCTCTGACTAAAAATCAGGTGGACATCGCTAATTATCCATTTTGCACCATCAACCCCAATGTCGGAGTCGTAGCTGTGCCCGATGAACGCCTGGAAAAACTGGCCGCCATGTCTGTATCTGAAAAAATCGTGCCTACCACTATTGAGTTTGTCGATATTGCCGGCTTAGTCAAGGGTGCTTCCGAGGGTCAGGGCTTAGGTAATAAATTTTTAGCCAATATCCGCGAAGTTGACGCCATTGTACAAGTGATTAGGCACTTTGACGACAAAAATGTCATCCATGTGCACGGCGAAATCAATCCGGATTATGACAAGCAGATCATCAATTTAGAACTAATCTTGGCTGACATGGAGGTGGTAAGCAAGCATCTGGATAAAATAAAAAGCAAGATGAAGGGCGCTTATGATAAAAGCTTGGATACGGAGATGTCTATTTTGGATAAAGCCAAACAAATCCTAGAAAAAAACGAATTGTTAAACTCTGTCATCTGGTTAGCAGAAGAGATAAAAACTTTGAAGCCTTTAAACCTGCTAACTTTAAAACCAATTATCTATCTCTATAATATAGCTGAAGAAAATATCGATAAGGTCATAAATTTACCCTCAAATACTATTGCCATCTGCGCTAAAATCGAGGCAGAGCTGGCCGAGCTTGAAGCAGCTGAAGCCAAAGAATATTTACAAAGTCTGGGACTTAAACAAAGCGGGCTAGAGGCCTTGATTAAAGCTAGCTACCGACTACTAAGCTTAATCACTTTTATCACAACCGGCCCCATGGAAACCAAAGCCTGGACAGTAGTTGACGGCACATACGCTCCCCAAGCAGCCGGGGTAATCCATACTGATTTTGAAAAAGGGTTCATCAGGGCCGAAGTCATAAATTGGCAAACATTGCTGGATGTCGGCTCATGGAATGCCGCCAAGGAAAAAGGCTTGATACGCATGGAGGGCAAAGAATACTCAATACAAGATGGCGATACAGTACACTTTCACTTCAACTAAATTTTATATAAAAATGAAATTAATTGTTAATAAAAAACATTATTCTGCAACTGCTCGCCCCGCAATGAGCCCGATAGGGCGAATGTGCGGGGTACATTTTCATTTCAACTAAACGGATGATATAATCAAAATATCTAAAAAAGACCAAAATGGCAGCAACGGCAAAAGTAAATATCGTCATGCCTGTCTACAATGAAGAGGCTGTTTTGGAAAAAAATATCAATTTGCTCAAAAATTTTTTAGAAAATAATCTGGCTGGGTATGATTGGCAAATAATTATTGCTGACAATGCCAGCCAAGACAAGACTGGCGCTATTAGCAAAAAACTGACCACTCAAGAAAAAATCAAATATTTTTTTATACCCCAAAAAGGGCGTGGACTGGCTTTACGCCGCGCTTTTTTGGAAAATCCAGGGGATTTTTATCTTTATATGGACATTGATTTGGCTACTGATTTGTCGGCCATACCGCTCATGCTTGACTATCTATCCCGAGAAAAATATGATGTGGTGACTGGATCTCGCTTTGTGCCCGGCTCCAAAATCAGCCGCAGTTTTTTGAGGAAAATAATTTCTCGCGGCTATATCTTTATCGCCCAGAAACTACTTGATACCAGATTATCTGATCTGCAATGCGGCTTCAAGGGGATTAATAGTAATACAGTCAAAAATATTACCCCCCAAGTCCGGGATAATCAGTGGTTCTTTGACACTGAATTAATGCTGCTAGCTGAAAAAAATAAATGTCGCCTCAAAGAAATACCGATTAGCTGGGTAGAAACCCGCAGCTTGGGCCGCAAAAGTAAAGTAAAATTAATCAAGTCAATTTATCAATTTTTAATTAATCTTTTCCGCCTGCGAAGCCGCCTAAAAACAAATTAACCATGCAAGGACTGCAGCCTCTTTTATCTCGCCTAAAAAGCAATAAATATATAATATTGTTTTTTGTTTTACTTTTGATGTTTCTGGCCTATATCACCCTATACAGCAGCGGCGGGATTGGCGACGAAGGCCTGATACTGGCCGACGTGCAAAAAATGGCTCACGGCCAGCTTATTTATCGAGATTTTTTTAGTTGGATCACTCCGGGGCTATACTATTTATTACTTTGGGTCTGGAATATCTTCGGCCAGCAATACATCGTCGTGCGCATTTTAACCATGCTGATCGCCTGGCTGATTGGTATTTTTATTTATTTGACCAGTCGAGCAATACTCAATAAGTCCTGGTCGCTAATTAATGTCGTGATTTTTGTCACTCTGTTTTACCCTCGCCACATGACCTACTCTTATCATTGGGTCAGCCTTTTACTGACGCTGATAGCTGTCTGCTTGGTTAATATTTATTTAAAAAACCCAAAAATCAAATTTCTGATCAGCGGCGGTATAGTCTTGGGCCTGGGTTTATATTTCCTCCACACTAGGGTAATGGTAGCTTTGGTTAGTGTGGCACTTTTTTTGTATTACTATGACCGGCAAAGGCTCGGCTCAAAAAACGCCAGCCGGAATTGCTTCGTCTTTTTGGCTAGCGCCGGCTTTTTGTTTTTATGCCTCATGCTACCCCACTTGCTCAAAGTAGGCTGGCCGACACTGTGGTTTGATCTAGTGACCAGCAATTTATTTTATTATCCAACCATAAATTATCTACCATTAAAGCATAATCTAGCTTTTATCCTGACAGGTGGTGTGCATATATTTTTATTTTTTCTTTTGTTCCGCAAAAAATTATTTACCCCACAGATATCTCTTTATTACTTCTATAGTCTCTGCTTATTTATTTCTGTCTGCTATCGCTTTGATACCCACCACTTAGCCTATATTTATTCTAGCTTTGCTTTGCCGCTATCGCTTTATGTCTTGAGCCAAATAAAGATTAGCCTCAAAAAAATTCCAGAATTTTTATCATCAAGCCTATTGCTGGCTCCTCTGCTATTTTACCATGAATCATTGATCGGGTATTATCTAGATCATCGACAATGGCAAGCTGTGCCTACTAAAATCGGCCTAGTATATCTGACCAAATCTCACGCTCCAATGGCCCAATCTGTTCTACGAGAATTAGAGCAAATCCCGGACAAAAATGTTCTACTCTACCCAAGCGTGGCTTATTATTATCCTTTTTCTGACAAAGTGAACCCCACCAAGTATAATATAATATATGGCAAATACCTGGATGATAAAACTAAAGCAGAAATCATGAATGACTTAGCAAATAAAAATATTCGGTATATAATTTACTTGCCAACCGAAAGCCGCTGGGAAGAGCCGGATGAAAAATTTTTGACCCAATTTCTTACAATGAATTATGCGGAAAAGAAAATCCAATACCAAAACTATGACGGATACTTTTATCTTTATACAAAAAAATAACTTATGCCTAATAACCAAACATTAATTATCACGCCCACCTACAATGAAAAGGAAAATATCGTCAAATTAATCCCGCAAATTTTCCAATTGGTTGAGGGGGTGGATGTCCTGGTGATTGACGATAACTCACCCGACCAAACAGCCGAGCTGGTCAAACAGATGCAAAATAATTATCCCAACCTAAAAATATCCAGCCGGCCAGGCAAGCTGGGCTTGGGCACTGCTTATATTTCTGGCTTTAAACAAGCCTTGGCCTGGGGCTATAAATATATCATCACCATGGATGCCGACTTTTCTCATGACCCAAAATACATACCAGGGCTCATTGATAGCTTGACTAACAATGATCTAGTAATCGGTTCGCGCTACATACCTGGCGGCGGCGTAAAAAACTGGCCTCTCAAAAGAATTTTGCTGAGCCGCTTGGGCAATCTTTATGCTAAAACTATTTTGCACACTTCGGTCAATGACAATACAGCCGGTTTTATGGCTATTAAGACCGACTTCTTGCGCCAGCTTAATCTTGATGCTATCCGCGGTCAAGGCTATGCTTTCTTGATGGAGCTAAAATATATCTTTTTTACCAAGCGGGCGAGAATAAAAGAAATACCCATTGTCTTTGTAGAAAGAGTGTTAGGCAAATCAAAAATCTCTTCAAATATTATTAAAGAGGGGCTGCTCATGCCCTGGCAACTACGGATAAAATATGGAAAAAAATAAGACTCCTTTAAAAAATCTGCTTACCGCTTATGGGCAATTTTTCCAAAAAATAGGTGGAGAACTTATTGTATTTGCCATTATTATTGGTCTTTATTATGAATCGCTGACTACTAATTACCGCCTGATGTTCACTCAATATATACCACTAGAAAATCTACCTTTTTTTGATTTAAATATTATTTTTTCTCTTTATACTATTGCTGGAACATTGCTGGCCTTGGCTAGCATACTGTATATCTGGTCATACGGACATAATAATAAAAAAATAAAATATATTGTATTGATATTTTTATTTTCTCTGCAAATACCGCTAGTAATTAATATATTACAAGAAAAGGCGAACAGACGTCCCTTACTCTTTATAAATGATAGTGGTGTTCAATCAGAGATAGCCACTGATTTTATTTTATCAGGCAAGGACCCCTACCAAAAAAATTACCACCAGACCATCTTGGGCCAAAAATTTGACCAAATAGGCTGGATTAGTTTGGGACAACGCTATAAAGTACCTAACCCAGCACTTACCAGTTATGCTTATATGCCGCTAAGCTTTTTACTGCCCCTGCCAATCAAAATGATCAGTGATGCTGTCTGGCACTTCTATGACCAAAGGTTATTCTTGGCCTTATGTTATCTGCTGACTATCTGGATAGTTTACCGACTGTCAGGCTATAAAAAAAATAAGTTCGTTTTTTTAATCTTTATGTTATTTAACCCCCTGCTTTTAGAGCAGATTTGGTTTGGTTTTAATGATATCGGCGGCCTGATGTTTCTGCTGTTGGCTATCCTGCTCCTCAAAAAACAACGCTTCAAAGGCGCCGTGGCGGCTGTTGCATTAGCGGCTTTGTATAAACAAAATTTTATCTTTTATTGGCCTTTCTTCTTATTCTACATTTATTTAAAAGAGGTAAAAAACATCAAACAAGTTTCAAGGCTCTGGCCATATATAGTGATTATGGCTGGCCTGACGATAGCGGTCATTGGGCCATTTGTCTTTTGGCATGACAGCGCCTTTTGGCATGATACTATATATTATCTCGGCCACGAATATCCAGCGCGCGGCATTGGCCTAGCTGGCTTGCTGCTGCAACTGCGTGTTATAAAAAGCCCCTTTGCTTATTATAATTTTGCCCTTTGGCAAATTGCTTATATCTTGCTTATTCTCCCCTGGCTGCTCAAGCAGCAAATAAAAAACAACTCGCCAGCCAAAGTTTATCTTTATGGCACTATCCTAATGGGCGGCGTCTGGTTTTTATCTCGCTATTTTCATGAATCTCATTTTAATTTCATACTGACCAGCTTTTTGATTTATTTATTCTTATAAATCACCCCCCCCCCCAAAAAAAAAAAACTCCTTTTTTTTTTTTTTCTAAAATAAATATTCTATCATATATTAATATAAAATTATTATTTCCAAGCTTAAATCATTATCAAAATAACTAAAAATGTCACGCCTAGCGTGACAAAGAAATTATAGATAAATTAGTTGTCTTGGTAATAAGATTTAAACAAAAAACCAGTAAAATCAATTGCATGGAAGTTTTGTAGACACACCCTGCACCGTATGGTGCAGGGTTGTGTCGTATATAGAGATAATTTTATAAATATCAGAATGCATCAAGCTTATAAACGATTTTTCACAACAAACATAGCGTCGCCAAAAGAGAAAAAACGGTATTTTTTCTGGATAGCCGTTCGATAGCACTTAAGTATGCTTTGCCGACCAGCTAAAGCCGAGACCATGAAAAGCAGAGAACTTTTGGGCAAATGAAAATTAGTAATCAGTTCATCCACGAATTTAAATTTGTAGCCCGGATAAATATAAATATTGACCCAAATCTTGCCAGATCGCAGCTTGCCATTTTTGTCGGCAAAAGCCTCTATGGCGCGGGCTGCAGTAGTGCCAACCGCAATAATATTCTTGCCTTGTTTTTTAAACTGATTTAAGGCCTTGGCTGTCCGAGCATCAATCTCAGCCCACTCGCTATGAATCTGATGCTTAGTAATATCAGTAGTCAAGACCGGCGCAAAAGTGCCCAAGCCCACATGCAAAGTTATTTTAAAAATTTTCACTCCCCTTTTTTCTAATTTTTTAAGCAGTTGTGGAGTAAAATGCAGTCCGGCGGTCGGCGCAGCGACCGAGCCTTTGTTTTTAGCATAAGTGGTCTGATAGCGCTGACGGATAAATTTATTATCACGTGCCTTGATATATGGCGGCAGAGGCGTCTTACCATATTGCTCTATTTTTTTATCCAAAAACCGGCCAGATACATTAAATCTGATCTGCCAAATATTGTCTTTTTCTTGGGACAAAAAAGTGGCTGTAAAATTTTTAGCAATTTTTACTGTATCGCTGACAGCAAAGCGCCGACCGCCGACCATCACCTGATAAGTATCATTTGTGAGCGCTTGCAGTAAAAATATTTCTAAAATGCCGCCAGTATTTTTCTTGCCCCAGAGGCGAGCGGGGAAAACTTTAGTTTCATTGAGCACCAAAACATCATTTTCATTTAAAAAATCCGGCAAATCATAAAAATGCTGGTGCATTATTTTTTTACTAAGCCGGTCAAAAATCAGCAAGCGCGAATGATCGCGCGGTGAAGTGGGCTTTTGGGCAATCAAATTTTGCGGCAAATGATAATCAAATAATTTTATATCCATAAACTAAAAAAACTAAAATAATAAACCGAGCTTCAAAAAAAATCTTAGAATTTGGCAGCGGATAGCTGTGATAACTTTTCCGCTGTCTGAGCCCGAGCGGGGTCGAGGGCGAGTTCGGAAAAATCACGGCTAGAAGCAACAAATTCTGTAGATTTTTTTGCGGCGAGGCGCTTTTTTGCGCCACTTTTTTGGCGCCAAAAAAGTGGCCGGGAATAAACACAACCGCAATAATCTTGTCTATAAAATCCCTCTTCTTTGGAAAGTCGCGAGGCGATTTTGAAGCCGTCATTCTTCTTCCAGTCAGCCGGCATATAAGGCAGACCGATTAGGCCGGCGATTTTTTGACCGACGCTATTTATTTGCTTAGGATCTTTGTGTGGACTAATAGACAAAACCGTTGTCCAAATATCAAAACCATTGTCTTTGGCTATTCGGGCTGATTCTGCCAGGCGCATATCAAAACAAACTTCACACCTCTTGCCTCTTTCCGGCTCTTTTTCTAGGCCTTTTGTTTTTTCTAGCCAGTCGGCGCTATTATAAGGACCCTCCATAAAATTAATGCCGATTTTTTTGGCATATTTTTTTAATTCATCGCGGCGCTTATTATACTCTTGTCTTGGATGAATATTGGGATCATAAAAATAAATTGTCACTTGATAATCAGCTGACAATTTCTGCAAAACATAGATGGAGCATGGCGCGCAACAGGCGTGTAATAAAATTTTCGGTTTCATAAAATATAGAAAAAGACAAGGCTCTCAGCACCACGTTTGCCGAGAGCCCGTTGCAACCGAGGTGCTCCAATATTGCGCTTGGGTCCAGGTATGGTACCAAACGTTTACGTACCTACATCCGAACAACGCAATATTGCCCGAATCAGTGGCAGACAGCTTCCCACAAAGCCCAATGTGTTAAGCAATGAAGAGCTCGCGGGCTCCTACGAAGCTGAGTTGACCTCACGCGTTCTGACTCGATAAACCTCTATGAGTTGCTGGTTCCGTTGATCACCCAAGGCTCTTTTGGCTGCGTCCCAAGTGTTCGTGGCGACACCAAGGCTCGGGTGATGAATATAGTATATGATTAGCACCATTCATTTGTCAACAAAAAAACTGGTTGACAAAATATAGAAAATAAAATAAAGTTTGACCAGTGCTTTTTGCCCTTTTAGACCAAGCCTTTCCTTCAACGCAGGAGAGAGAAATGAAGAAGGCATATGAGCGACGCTGACCACCTAGCGATGGGTGGTCATTTTTATTTATAAGCACCTACAAAGACTCATCGGCAGATGTCAAAGCATTGAGTATTCTAGTATTATAATCTTCCGGTATGCTTGCCACTCCAATTCTAGATTTCAATATATTAAATTCTTCCCTTAGCAACCCTCTTGCTTCAGCAGAAATGCCGCTTGCCTGTACTTTTCTAGCAAATGAATGGAGGCAATCTTCTACCTCGCCCCAATCGCCGTTGACCATGCCGTCTGTAGCATATTTTAGCTCATCAGACGGACTTAGCTCCTCTGCTCTTTCCTTGTTTATTTCTGGTGTCATAATTTTATTTAAATTAATAATAATTTTATTGCGACTATATTTTTGCTTTTTTCTTTTTTGACCAATTTATATAAAACAAAATACCAGTCAGCCAAGCTGGCCCGGAAATAGTCAAGGCCCAAGAAGGCATATACCATTCAAATTGGTTCATCGTCAGCATAATGATATAAACAAATCCAGCTAGCATAAAAGCAATAAAACCTACTATTTCATGTTTCCAGGAGATCAATAAAACTACCAATAATATAAAACTGGGTATATTGTGCATAAGTAAACCCAAAATTGTCGGCCAAAAGCCTGCTTGCATGCCGATGACATCAAATGAAAATAAAGCCAAGAAAAGTATAAATAAAATAGCTAAGATTCTTGGTGCCCAATAAATAAACTTATTAATTGTTGTCATACTTTTGAAATTATTTTATTTGTTCCTTAATCTATAAATAACCCCAGGAAAACTATATGATAAAGTACCATCTGGCTCTTCTTGCAGATTTATAGCTTTTCTCATTTCGGCAGACAAACTTTTTACATAATCCAGCCAAAGCGTCTGGCCCAAGGTAGTCATTTCTTTGGCACGCATATAACGAATAATCCCACTATATTCATCAAAAGCCTCGAAGCTAAGGCCGGCTTCCTCAAACCAGCTCTCCAGCTCTTCTCGAGTAGAAAAATATCTGGGATATTCCTGACCCATGTCCAAATATTGGCCCGAGGCTAGATCCTTGATATTTACCAAATCATTTAGTGTCTTGAAAGTTTTGTCAGTGGTGTAAAATGTCTGTAAAACAAAACTCCCAGACTTTTTCAAAATTCTATTGATCTCGGCTAAAGCCTTTAGTTGCAGCCGCTTGGGTAGATCATAGATAGCCGAACGCAAAAAAACACGATCAAAACTAGCATCAGCAAAAGGCATAGCTATCACCGATGCCTGGACTTTCCTTAGTGTTTCTGGGGCTGCATTGAGCATACCGCGACTAAAATCCAAAGCATAATACTCGCACTCCGGATATTTAGCATGTAGCTCTCTCAAAAAAACTGCCGTGCCACACATTGCTTCCAAAACCCTTTCACCGCCCCTCATGTCACCCAATTCTATCAAGCGCGGAATCAAATCATCTCGCCGCGTACCTTCATAAGCAGTGCTTTCCCAATGAATGGCTATCCGATCATAACGCTGTTGCAAAAGATTATTAACAATCGGATAAACATCGGTTTCTCTTAATTCTTTTTCTTTTTCCTTTGAACTTGATTGATTTTCAAATGAATTCATATTTTTAAAATAATTTTATTCTAATTTATTATTCTCTCATCTACACCAGCGTTTTTAAAGGTTGCCATGTTTTTGTAAAGATCCAGGGCCGCTTCAATTAAAGAAATTGCCAAAACACCGCCGGTACCCTCACCTAATCTCATATTAAGATTCAAAACCGGTTGCAGATCAAGTGATTTGAGGAGCGCCTTATGCCCTTTTTCAACAGAAGAGTGCGAAGGAAATACAATTTGTTTGACAATCGGATTAATTTTATTGGCCAGAGCTATGCCGGTTGTCGAGATAAAACCATCGGCGACCAACGCTAATTTATAATACGCGCAACCCAGAGCCAGACCGGCGATTGCGCCAATTTCAAAACCACCAACTTTTTGTAGAATATCAATCGGGTCATTTTTATCCACTTTCCTCGCTTTAATAGCGTTTTTTATAATTTTAATTTTATTTTTCAGTCTATCGCTGGAAATACCGGTCCCGTTTCCGGTCACATCCTCTATCTCTAGATCGCAAATCAATGAAGTAATGGCGCTGGACGGTGTGGTGTTGCCTATGCCCATGTCGCCAGCGACAATGATCCCCACTCCATCCTCTTTCGCCTGTTGAGCCAGCTCAAACCCTATCAATAACGCTGCTATGGCCTGATCTTTGGTCATGGCCGATTCGTACAAAAAATTTTTTGTGCCCGAGGCAATTTTTTTATTAATGATTTTGACATTATTATTAAAATCAAAGTTTACGCCGACATCAACAACCTTAATTTCGATATCAAAATGTCTGGCTAATACATTTATCGCAGCACCGCCGTTGATAAAATTTAAAACCATTTGGGGAGTTACGCTCGGCGGATATGCGCTGACTCCCTCAGCCGCTATGCCGTGATCCCCGGCAAAAACATAAACCCTTTTTTTATCAATATTTGGTAATTCCGTATTTTGAATATTGCCAAGCTTTATCACAAAATCTTCCAGAACCCCTAAACTGCCCAATGGTTTAGTGAGATTATCCAGTTTGTTTTTAATTTTTTCTGAGTAGCTGCTGTCAACTGGTTTTATTTCTTGAATTAACTCTAAGATATTCATCTTATATTTTTAAAATAATTTATTATAATTTCTCCCTGTATAGCTTGATAAAATTTGGGGTCTGCGAGTGCAGTGGTTCGGGTAAATTATCTAATGTAAACCAAGCAATCTCTTCAAACTTGTGCGGCTCGCCGTTTTTTACTTTTGACTGGTCAACTAGGACTTTAAAATCCAAAGCAAGCCAATGCGTCCTTTGCCCCCCATGCTCACGATGCACATCGCGGTAGCCCAAAAATTCATAAGCCAAAACATCAGTACAATATTCTTCTTTTATTTCCTTTTTCAATGTCTCAATCACATCATGATCAAACTCCAAGCCACCGCCGCCCTGATCCCAGCAGCCATGCTCATCACGGCAATTTTTGGACCTCTTGGACATCAAAAAATTACCTTGCCCGTCATGGCAAAAATATACTATGGCTACTCCGGTGTAATCAATACCCTTTTTCATAAAATTTACATTTTTCCAACTACTCTTAGGGGGTGAGGCAAACGCGCGGGCTTGCCTCCAGTTTAACTGCGGGACGAGCCTGACCTACTCGCTGTCTGACTGACCACTAGTATCAAGACGATGAATATGCCCAGATATGAGGATCGCCGAGATTAAAGCCAAAGTGCAGATGACCGCCAACACGAATATGGCTTGCCAGTCGATGACCCTTGCTGCAGTATATGCGGACACGAGGATGTATACCCCTCGCAAGAAAGCCAAACAACTAATGACCTGCAAGATTACAACCAAGGTATTTTTCCACTTACGAGTCATCTCGCCACCTCCGAAGGTTGGATGAACGCCCCCTAAAAGTATTTGGATTTTAATGTACTTGAATTTTCAAAAACTTCTATTCTGGTTTTCTAAATAAAATCGTATGAAATCTATAATTATTAATTTCATCTTCCAAAACGCTTTTCTTGACAGCCATTACCCTAAAATCCGGGAATAACTTTTTCAGCGCATTTACAGTATACCCCCTAGAATAATGCCCTCTGACAAGCTTATATTTCTTTTTTTCATAAAGGCCGGGTAATTTTTCATCAAAGACCGCAACAAATAAGTAGCCGCCCTCCTTTAAGGCGTTTTTTATATTCTTTATATAATTTTTCAAATAAACTGATCTGATATGGTCTAAAACACTCCAATCAAGAATGGTGTCAAATTTACCAAATCTAGCCAGAGCATTTCTGACAGTCAAATCGACAAGATAAAAATTTGCCGATTTTTTATTTTTAAAAATCTGTCCGCACAGCTTAATGGCCTCTTTACAAAAATCCACACCCACGACTTCATAACCCAAGTCTAAAAAATATCTGGCATGACGACCATCACCACAACCCAAGTCTAAAACTCTCTGGTGTTTTGCGCAGCCATTTATTTTATTAGTTTTTAATAAACTAATAATAACTTGACTAGGGGTGGTCCCCCAAGAATATTTTCTCTGCCTTCTGGTGGGGTTATTCTTGAATGCTTGAGAGTAAAAAGCTAATTCTGATTTTAAATGATGAGAATTCATGGCCTAAAACAACTTACTATTACTGCCATCCTTTTCTATACCCAAATATTCATAGGCTTTATCGGTCGCTATTCTGCCTTTGTTGGTCCGGGCTAAAAATCCCAGCTGCATCAGATAGGGCTCAAAAATCTCCTCTATTGTCCCCTGGTCTTCCTGCACAGCGGCCGCTAAAGTGCCCAAGCCTACCGGCCCGCCTTTAAAATTTTCAATCAATATTTTGAGTAAGCGTCTATCCAGCTCATCAAGGCCATATTTATCGATAGCCATCAAGTCCATGGCCTGCTTGGTCAAGCCCACTGAAATACTGCCGTCGCTTTTGACTTGAGCGTAGTCTCGAACTCTTTTTAAAATACGGTTGGCAATCCTGGGTGTAGCCCGAGAGCGGCTGGCAATCTCGTGCCTGGCCTCTTGGGCTATAGGCACAGCCAAAATATCTGCCGAGCGCTTGATGATCTCAGCTAGCTCTTCAGGGCTATAAAAATCCAGACGAAAAGTAACGCCAAACCTGTCCCGCAAGGGCGAGGAAATCAGATTATATCTGGTTGTCGCTCCAATCAAAGTAAATTTGGGCAGATCTAAACGCAAAATTTGGGCAGAAGGACCCTTGCCCAAAATAATATCCAAAGCAAAATCTTCCATGGCTGGATAAAGTATTTCTTCGATAGTTTTGTTGAGGCGATGAATCTCGTCGATAAATAAAATGTCACCAGGCTGAAGGTTGGTAATGATGGCTGCCAGATCGCCGGCTTTGGAGATAGCCGGGCCAGAAGTGACTTTGATGCCCACGCCCATTTCTTTGGCAATGATGTGGGCCAGCGTAGTCTTGCCCAAACCCGGCGGACCAAATAACAAAACATGATCCAGGGCTTCGGCTCTATTTTTGGCGGCGGCTAAAACAATTTCTAAATTCGCCTTAACTTGTTTTTGGCCAATATAATCACTAAGGGCCTGGGGGCGCAAAGTCAAATCCCAGACCCGATCAGTGCTTTGTTCTACAGCTGATATGACTCTTTCTGACATATGTTGGCGTGTGACGTTTGGCTTATTGCTTATAGCATATAGCTTATGACATGTGGCTTATGACGGAAACTTTAATAAATACCATAAGCTATCAGCCATGTACTATTAGCTATCAAATAAATGTGACACTAGAAACCTTATCATCATTGTCTTTAAAACGCATCAAGCGCACGCCTTGAGTAGCGCGGCCCAAGACGCTGATTGATTTGATGGGCAAACGGATGACCTGACCCTTACGAGAAATAATAATAATATCTTCGTTTTCTATACGGCTACTGATAATGCGGGCAGCGGCAATACTGCCTGTTTTAGCCGTAATTTGAGCAGTCTTGATGCCAGAGCCACCCCTACCCTGCACTTTATAGGCAGAGAGTGAGGTGCGCTTACCAAAACCATTGGTCATGACTACAAACAGTTGTTCATCTTTGCCGGCCTTGCCATCGGGAATCAAATCAACCCCGACCACTTCATCATTTTTCTTGAGGCGCAAACCGCGCACTCCGGCGGCATTGCGGCCCATATCACGCACATCTTTTTCTCTGAATCTTATGGACTGGCCATTGGCTGTGATCAATGTGATATCGTCTTTGCCTGTTGATGGCATGACCCACTGCAACAAGTCACTGCCTTTTAGCTTGATGGCTATCAGCCCTGAACGCCGGACATTATTAAATTGTTCGACGGCTACCTTCTTGATAACCCCCAGCTTAGTGGCCATGACAAAATATTTGAAAGCACTAAAATCCTCGCTCTGCAAAATTGAAGATACTTTTTCTTCCGGAGACAGCTGTAAAAAATTGACAATGTTCTGCCCTTTGGAAGTGCGGGACTGTTGCGGCACCTCGTAGGCTTTTAGCTGGAAGACTCTACCCTTGGTAGTGAAAAACATCAGATCAGCATGAGTGTTGGTGGCCATAAAGAGCTGCACCTCATCTTGCTCTTTGGTGGTCAGGCCGATTACTCCCTTGCCGCCACGGCCCTGAGTGCGGAAAAGCTCTGGTGACAGACGCTTGATGTAGCCATCGTGCGTCAGGGTAACAACCGTCGCTTCGTTGGGAATCAAATCTTCTGTACTCATCTTATTGACAGCGGATTTTACTACCTTAGTGCGGCGCTCATCGGAAAATCTGGTGTTGAGCTCATTTAATTCCTGCTTGATGATCTGCAAAACTTTGGCTTTGCTATTTAGAATGGCCGTCAACTCTTTGATCAATTTCAATTTTTCTTTGAGCTCTTCTTCTATCTTCAGGCGTTCCAGGTTGGCTAGGCTCTGCAGCTTCATTTCTAGAATGGCCACTGATTGACGCTCTGATAATTTGAATCTGGCCATCAAGTTGGTCTTGGCCACTTCCTTATCTTTTGAGGCGCGGATGGTCTTGATCACTGCATCAATTTTATCCAAAGCCATATTCAAGCCCTCCAAAATATGGGCTCTATCTTTGGCCTTATCCAGATCAAACTGGGTGCGGCGCACCACTACAGTCTGCCGGTGCTTGATATATTCCTCCAAAATATTTTTGAGCGTCAGCACTCTAGGCTGCAAACCGTCAACCAAAGCCAGCATATTGACATGAAAAGTTTCTTGCAGCTGGGTATGCTTGTATAAATTATTTAAAATCTTTTTAGGATAAGCTTCTTTTTTGAGCTCAATCACAATCCGCACGCCGTCCTTATCAGACTCATCGCGCAGATCTTTGATGCCTTCCAGTTTTTTATCTTTGACTAGCTGGGCGATTTTTTCAAGCAGCGTAGCCTTATTGACCTGATAGGGCACGGAGCTGATAATAATCTGGAATTGCCCTGCCTTGGTCTCACTGATCTCGGCTTCACCGCGCATCACGATCCCGCCGCGGCCAGTAGCATAAGCAGTCTTGATATCTTCTTGGCTGTAGATAACGCCGCCGGTCGGAAAATCCGGGCCTTTGACAAACTGTAGCAAGTCTTCGATGGTGCTGTTGGGATTATCGATTAATAAATTGGTGGCGCTGATCAATTCGCCCAGATTATGTGGCGGAATATTGGTCGCCATGCCTACGGCAATGCCAGTGGCGCCGTTGAGTAAAAGATTTGGCAGCCTGGCTGGCAATACTTTGGGCTCCTGGCGACTGCCATCATAATTAGGCACAAAATCTACGGTATTTTTCTCAATGTCCCATAGCAACTCTTCAGCCACTGCCTGCAGCTTAGCTTCGGTATATCTGTAAGCCGCCGCATTATCGCCGTCCATGGAGCCAAAATTGCCTTGACCATAAACCAAAGGATAGCGCATGGCAAAATCCTGAGCCATACGCACCATGGTATCATAGATAGCCGCGTCGCCGTGCGGATGATATTTACCCATCACCTCACCAACTACGGTGGCGGATTTTCTAAATTTGGCTGTATGCCGCAAACCCATATTCCACATGGCATACAAAATCTTTCTATGCACCGGCTTCAGACCATCGCGCACATCGGGCAGGGCTCTGGAAACGATCACGCTCATGGCATAATCAAGATATGAACTCTGCATTTCCTCCACCAGAGACACTGGCTCTATCCTGCCGCCGACCACCTGACCTTTTTCCGGCAAAGCAGATTTACCTGCGTTTTGAACTTTCTTGTTTTTTGGCATAACTATATCAATAAATAAAAATTAATCAGTCGGCGTGCTGGTAGGCGTAGTGCTGACTGTAGAAGAGCTGATCTTGCCTACATACTCTCTGGCTGCCTGCAAAAGCTCCCTCTGTTTTTCCAGGCGCTGCCAAGCGTCTTGCCACTTGGTCATCTGATCGCCTATGGTTTGCCAAGTCTCTTGCAGCTTGTCCCAGGAGCTGGTGCTGGTGCTCTGGCCATTATTTACTACCGGACTAGTCGGCAGCTGATAAGGATTTAACCTAATCCATAACCAAATGATAAAAATCATAAAAACAAACACCAAAACAATGATCAGATTTTTTTTGGCCGGATTATTATCAAACCACATCATAATTGTGCCTGCAAAACTATTAATTTAACATCCTCTTGTGGCAAATCTTTTTTCTGAACCTTAAATTTGTCCAAAACCTCTTCTTTGATGCCAAATTCTTTGATAAAATCAGCTACGTTATCAGCTTTGAATTTGCTGCCCTTGACGGCAAAGCAACTGGGGATGACTACCCGCGGCTCTACTTGCCCCAAAATATTGTTGGCCTCTTTAGCGTTGGCCAAGTTACCGCCACCGACCGGCAGAATCAAAATGTCTGCTCCTTCTATAAGCTCCAAATCCTTGTCGGTCAACTCCTGATGACCAAATTCGCCCAAAAAAGCAATGCGCATGTCTTCAAAGATAAGCAAATAAATAATCTGCCCATTGATCGGCCGACCATAAACAAAAATGTCTTTAACTTCATATTCGCCGGCGCTATCAATCACCAAGGCTTCGGGATCAATTTTGCAGCCAGCTTTTTTACTGGGATCTGAAAAAATCACTACCTCGGCTTTGACTTTGCCGTAGCTGGTCGCCCCGTCCAAAGCATAGGGATTGAGCGCTATGCTGTGGTGGCTATTTTGGATCTTAAAATAATTAAAACCATGCCAAGTAATAACCATATTTTACTTCATTTTATCCTATTAAAACGTCTTTATTTTATCATATTTTTCGGCAAATGTAAATGTAATTATAACCCTATTTTCCTTAGAAAAATAGGCCAAAAAACACGATTTTTCGCCCCAAATTAGAGCTGCTCCTTGGGGTCTTGATTTTTATTAAAATTTATGTTAATCTAAGCCCACTATTTTATTAATCCGCCCCGAATATTTTACCTGAAAAATATGCGGGAACTTATGGCTCAGCTACTTAAAAACCATAGGTTAATTCGCTAATTATTAATGACTGCAACTAAAAAAACAATTACCAAATCCAACCACCCAATGGATGTTTTGTTGGACGCTGCTGGTGATATAAAAATCCCCAAAATCGGCGATTTGGTAGAAGGTACTGTAATAAGTATCTCCAAAAATGAGATTTATCTTGACCTGGCCGGCATCACTACCGGCGTGATTCGTGGCCGCGAAGTGTACGACGAATCCAGTGAATTTTCTAATCTGAAAGTTGGCGACACTGCCCAAGCCACTGTCATCGGCCTAGACAATGAAAACGGCTACATGGAATTATCTTTCCGTGAGGCTGGCCACAAGAAAGCTTGGGATCAGCTAGAAAAATTATTGAGAGAAGGTAAGGTGATAGAAACCAAGGTGATTGACGCCAATAAGGGCGGCCTGATGATCAAGGTGGGTAATGTCATCGGCTTTTTGCCGGTTTCCCAACTTACCATTGAACACTATCCCCGCATCGAAGGTGGCGACAAAAGCAAGATTCTGACTCACCTCAAAAGTTTCGTCAATCAAACCTTGCGCACCAAGATTTTGGATATTGATGAAAAAGATGAAAAATTAATCGTCTCGGAAAAATCCGCTTGGGATGACAAGCAGAAAAAAGCCATCTCCCAATACAAAATCGGTGACAAAATCAAAGGCAAAGTCACTGGCGTAGTTGACTTTGGCGCTTTTGTCGAATTTGGCGACAACTTAGAGGGCCTGGTGCATATTTCTGAATTAGCCTGGCAGAGAATCGACGATCCGCGCGACATCATCAAGGTCGGCGACGAAGTCGAAGCGGAAATTATCGAAATTGCCGATACCAAAGTTTCTTTATCTATCAAAAAATTACAAAAAGACCCCTGGCTCAACGTCCATGATCGCTATAAAATCGGCCAAAAGGTCAAGGGCAAAGTGCTCAAGGTCAATCCTTTCGGCGCTTTCATAGAACTTGATCAGGATATCCATGGCCTGGTGCATATTTCTGAAATCAGCGACAAAAAAGTCAACGCGGCTAGCAACGCCATCGTTGTCGGCCAGACTTATGATTTTACTATCTTAAGCATTGAGCCGGAAAATCACCGCTTGGGTTTGTCTTTAAAAGACGGCAAGAAAAAAGAGGCCAAAGAAACCAAAGAAGAGCCAAAAGAATCAAGCCAAACCAAAGAAACTGACAGCTCTGAAGACAAAGAAAAATCTGCGGCGGAAGCTAAACTCGACAGCACTCCGGCAAGCGATCCAGAAGCTCCCCAAGCCTAATTTTATCTTTTCTCTATAAGATGTTAAAATAAAAATATAAACTAATAAATTATAGTATGTTTAATATCTTTAAAAAAATAGGACCCTTTCTCTTGCTGCTGATAATCATCGGCGCGATTTTTAGTTTTTTTCCCGGCGTCAATCAGAAAACAACGGAAGTGGGCATAGCCAAACTGGTACAACAAATAAATAACGGCGAGGTCAAAAGCATAGAGGTGGTAGGCAATAAGCTTAATATCACTCTCAATGATCAGAAAAAACAAGTGGCTGCCAAAGAAGTCAATGAGCCTTTGAGTTCACTGCTCAAAGATTATGGCGTAGCTTCAGAAAAAATGCTGGCAGTCGATGTCACTATAAAAAATGAATCCAGCTCAGGCATTTTCATGACTACAATCTTGCCTTTTATACTGCCGGTAGTCATCATCCTGGCGGTAATTTGGTTTATGATGCGCCAAGTGCAGGGTGTCAACAACCGCGCCATGACCTTTGGTCAGAGCGGCGCAAAATTAGCCAACAGCCAAAACAATGCCGTCACTTTTGGAGATGTGGCCGGCGCCCATGAAGCCAAAGAGGATCTCAAAGAGATTGTGGATTTTTTGAAGCGGCCGCAGAAATACATCTCTCTGGGCGCTAAAATCCCCAAAGGTGTGCTCTTACTCGGCGCACCCGGCACAGGCAAGACCCTGCTGGCGCGAGCCGTGGCTGGCGAAGCCAAGGTGCCATTTTTTCACATCTCTGGCTCTGAATTTGTCGAGATGTTTGTCGGCGTAGGCGCTTCTCGGGTCCGTGATTTGTTCAAAAAAGCCAAAAAGGCCGCCCCCTGTCTAATCTTTATCGATGAAATTGACGCAGTCGGCCGACAAAGAGGTGCGGGCTTGGGCGGCTCACATGATGAGCGCGAACAGACCCTAAACCAAATCCTGGTAGAGATGGACGGTTTTGATAACCAAACCAATATCATAGTCATCGCCGCCACCAACAGGCCGGATGTGCTTGATCCGGCGCTCTTAAGGCCCGGGCGCTTTGACCGCCAAGTTGTCATTGACCTGCCTGATGTAAAAGATCGCGAAGCCATTATCAAAATCCACGCCAAAAACAAGCCGCTGGCGCCTGATGTCGATCTGCACACTGTGGCTGTGCGCACACCTGGATTTTCTGGAGCAGACCTGGCCAATACTTTGAACGAAGCGGCCATTGAGTCTGCCAAAAACAACCAAAAGATTATCAGCAATGCCGTGGTTTTGGATGCTATCGAGAGAGTGCTGCTGGGTCGAGAAAGAAAAAGTCATATTCTGTCAGAAAAAGAAAAATCAATCACTGCTCATCATGAAGCCGGGCACGCTATGGTCGCCCATATATTACCCCACGCTGATCCGGTACACAAAGTATCTATCATTTCCCGTGGTCGAGCAGCCGGCTATACCATCAATCTGCCTAATGAAGAGAAAAAAATGCACAGCTACTCGGACTTTCTTGATAACATGGCTGTACTCCTAGGGGGCTATGCCGCAGAAAAAATATTTTTTGGCGAAGTGACCACTGGCGCCAGCAATGACCTCAAGCGCGTGACTGATATGGCCAAGAAAATAGTCACCCAATTCGGCATGGATGAAAAACTAGGCCCTCGCACTTTCGGCGAAAAAGAAGAGATGATATTTTTGGGCAAAGAAATCCATGAGCGCCGCGACTACAGCGAAAAAACAGCCGAAAGCATTGATGACGAGGTTTCCAAATATATCCATCAAGCTCTAAAAACAGCCACCAAGATAATCACCGAACAAAAAGCCAAGATAGAAAAATTAGTCAAAACCTTGATTGAAAAAGAAACTATTGAAAAAGCCGAATTTGAACAATTGGTAGCGTAAACTAAAGCCCGCTCATCAGAGCGGGCTTTTTATATTATTAAAAAAGGACCCTATTCTGACCCGGGTCTTAGGGGGAGATGCTGACCTAAGCCAGCCACAACAAGAGAAGAAGAATGGCAATGAACTCAGCCACGAAAGAGAGCCAAAGAACTATCTTATTGGCGCAACCCAACTGCCTGGGCCCGGCTGCGGCAATAAGGGAGGTAATAGCAGATTCGGCAACAACGCCTAATACTATAACTGCCGAGATAACCACAAAAAAGACAAGAAGAACATGAGAAAACACTAGCGTGGCGGTGAAAACAGCGAAAGCAAGTAGCGCCACCACGACAACGGCAAAGCCGACAAGGGCAGTGATGACAATGACACCAGGAGCGGGATAGGAGACAATACTCGTTATAGCGACAGCGGCAAAGCCGACAAGGGCAGTGATAACGAAAACGTCCCCATTATCACTCGTAAAATGCCGAGTGATGAAAAAAACCGCCAAAATCAGGGTGGCAGCCAAAACCTGCCACTTACCCAGCTTGCCCCAATACAAGCTGTTTTGTGAAGCGATAAGGGTATTCATGGTTTACTCCTTCCAGATATCGAAGAACGCGACCAATGGCCCGGAATAGGCCTACTTCTGGCGAATAATATAGAATATCATAAATATAAAGATACATCAATGGTAAGTGCCCTCCTTTTAATCCAGGGGGCTTTTTATGTTATTAAAAAAATCTTTAGCCACGTGAGTATATTTTTCCGTGGTTTTTATATTTTGGTGACCCAATAATTTCTGAATGTAGCGGATATCCACTCCTCTTTCCAGCAAATGCGTGGCAAAACTATGACGCAAGCTATGGCAAGTTGCTTCTTTTTTTATGTCTGACTCTTGCAAAGCGCGATCAAATATTTTTTGTGCTGAACGCTGGCTCAAGTACGATTCATCGCTCATGCCGCTAAATAAATATTTTTGCTGGTCCGGCAATTTCGGCAAATAAGAATTTAATAATTTTATGCTAATGCTACTTAGTAATGTATAGCGGTCTTTTTGCCCCTTAGCATCTTTGACCAATAAACTTTTTGAAGCTAAATCCAAATGACTTATTTTTATTTTCACTACTTCAGATACCCGCAGGCCAGAGCCATAGAGTAAAGACAATAAAAGTTTGTGTTTTAAATTATGAGCGCAGTTAATTATTTTTATGATCTCAAGCTTAGTCAAAACGGTTGGCAAAAACTTTTCTTTCTTTGGCCGACGGATATTAAAAAACAGCTTCCGCTTGAGAATCTGTGCATAATAGAATTTGAGGGCAGAGATAACTTGATTTAAAGAAGTATTGGTATAGTTCTGGCTCTTGAGATACAACAAATAACTTTTGATATCCTGACTATCGACTTCTCTAGCTGACTTGCCGGTAAATTCCAAAAATCGCTGATTATGAAATAGATAGCTCTGTATAGTCCGCCGAGAAAATCCTCTAATGATAAGCTCCTGAGCTAAACTAGCCAACTGGTGGCTATTTGCCAAAAACTGAGGCTTTTTAGCCATGTCACCCACCTTAGCCGAAGGCTTTGGCGGAACAAGTTCGCTTTTCTTCATACTTGTTTATGATTAATGATTATTATTTACTTTTTAGCTAATTTTGGCTACAATGTCAACAGGTGCACAAACAAGCTGATAGACAGAAATCACGACTGCTTTTCTACTAAAATAATATTTTCATAAATAAAAAATAGTTTAGATTTTTTTCTAAACTTTTTTGTTTTTTTATTACGTCGTGACATCGTCTATCACCGGATATCTGGTGGAACTCAAGAGAAAAATAGAGCTATCTATTATTTAAAAAACCAAATAATCTTTTTTATTAATATCTGCCTTAATTCATAAGTATTAGCATGTTTTAATACTCCTAAATAGGATGGTAAATTTTTACTATTCGCAAGACGCAAGATCCTCTTTTTTGTTTTCGTCCTTAATACTCGATAGCGTGGCAAAGCCACATAACCTAAAAAATCTACGCCTTGATTTACTTTCCTTATAGTAATTTTATTAGGGTGCAAATCTAGTTTTAACCTGTTTTGCAAAAAATTAGCTAAGATAGCAACTAAATTTTCTAAATATTTTTTGTTTTCATGTAAAATAATAAAATCGTCACAATATCTGATATAAAACCTTTGCCTTAAAGAATGTTTAACAAAATAATCAAGCTCATTAAGATAAATATTAGAAAATAACTGACTAGTAACATTGCCCAAGGGCAAACCCTTATCGGGGCTACTTGAAAAACTATCAATAATTTTTTTAATCAGCCAAATAGTGTCTTGATCTTTAATAGTTTTTTGTAGTAATGAGAGTAATATTTCTTGATCAACATTAGCAAAGAATTTTCTAATGTCACACTTTAAGGCAAAAACTGGTTTTTGATAATCAAGGCTTGCTTTTCTTATCAATTTTTCTAGTCTATATACAGCTTTGTGATTACCTTTATTTAACCTACAAGAATACGAATCAAAAATAAACTTCTTATCAAAATAATGATATAATACCCTAAACAAAGCTTGGTGGACTACCCTATCTTTGACGCAAGCCTTGTGAATATTTCTAGTTTTTGGATCTTGTATGTAAAATGATTGGTAGGGACTATGAAAATATGTCTTATTTTCCAACTCCTCATGAAGACAAAAAATATTTTCTTCCAAATTAAAAGCAAATGCTTGGATATCTTTTCTTGTGGCTTTACCGCGCTTAAACTCCTGCCACGAATTAAGCAAATTATCTAAAGAAATAATTTTTAAAAAAAGACTACTATGTTTACCCCCCCCCAACGATGTTAGCTTGCCTATTATTCATGAACTTACTGTTTTATACCAGGAATTATACATCGGACGAAAACAAATTGCCAAAATGGAACGCTTTGGGCTTTACCAAAAAATTGAGAATATCATAATTGATTGTTTAGAATTAGGGACATTGGCGGCTTTGACCGCTAAAGATAAAAAATGTGTAATTGTTTCCAAGCTTAAAATGCAAATTGAAGTAGCCAAAAGATTAACTAGACTGATGTGGGAATTAAAAATAATCACTGACAAAAAATATCTGCTCCTATCTGAAAAAATTATACAAATTTCTAAAATGGCGAGCGGGTGGATAAAATATTTAAACAAATAGTCCCTTTTTACGGGGACTTTTTTGTCGGAGACTTCTGACGGGCGCGAATGTTGTCATTGGCATTGTCAGGATTGTACCAGTTGATGTGGAGCTTGCTGTTGTCAGCATTCCAGTTGACGTTCGGCACGTTGCCATTGCGGTTGCGCGAACCCAATTTTTGCTAAATTCCGTCTCGGCCAACCAGCAATATTACTTGCATACTACTAGTCGTCAAACTTCAAAGAGTTTGTAATATGTGTGGACTTAATCCAACCAGAATTTAACAAGCAGTTTCCAAAGAAATGGCAAATCGCTATCTTGAAAATCAAGACCGATTGTATTAGCCAAAATTATTATACAAAATTAAGACCCCGGGCGTCAACGCTTGACACGCGAGGTCTTGGAGTCATACTCCTTCCTCACCTCAAGGGAAAGAGGTGAAAGTTGGAAGTGTTAGGAAACTGTCTGACGGGCGCGAACGAAGTCAACGGCATAGTCAGGATGGTACCAACTGATGTGGAGCTCGCTGAGGACAGCATCCCAGTCGACGCCCGGCACGCGGCCAAGGCGGCTGCGCGAACCGGCACAGAGGGTGATGTTGCTGACGTCAAGATGCTGGCCGGTCTCACTGAAGTACTTGAGCTCGTAGACCAGACGCTCGAGCAGAGTCATGCAGTTGACGCCCTGCTTGCGAAGCTGGTTGGCCGAGAGGTTTTTCAGTTCCTCGTCGGCCTCCACCCGCTCGCGCAAGCGAATGGCGTAACTCCTGTCCGTGGTGCGAACGTTGTCGACAACATCGTTGTCCAGATCGTCAACGTAGCTCCAGGCCGGGAACTGTTTGCGGATGGCCTTGAGTACGTCATTGAGCTTCAAGCCTTTCGGCACGAAGATGACGCGGTCAAATCCGCCGGGATTCAGAGCGATGGTGACCCCATAGAGGTTCACGCTAAGACGGAAGTACTTTCGGTAGAACTCTTCCCACTCGTCACCGATGTCGGTGATGCGGAAGGGATCGCGATGTTGGAGGAAGTCCGAGAACATGCGTTCGGTAAGAGATCCGTCGCCAACCTGACGCCAAAAGTCCTTCATCATGCCAGCCCAAGCCGACATGTCACCGATCACTTGCGTTTTGCTCATGACCAGTTTCCTTTCATTGAAATGTTGTTCAGGTACTTACTTCGGGCTAATTCCCAAAGTAATATATAATGATACCATATATATAACAATCTGTCAAGCATAAATGGCAAATATTGGCTAATATTAGGGAAAATTTATATACTTTTGGCTGATTTTGGCCATTTTTATACTATGCTCTATTTTTCTCTTAAGTTCCACTGCAAATTGCCTCTAAATATCCGTGATGTTATAATTATTTTATCACGGATATTTATTCGACAACTTCAGATATCCCGGTGTGTTGTACGCCATAATAAAATTAAATAATTAAATAATAAAACCATGGATCAACTAAATGCAAACAATCAAAACGGCGCAAAAAATAATATGCCCGTAGCGTTTTACTATTACATCTCAACAATAATAGCGTTTCTGCTTATAAGATGGTTAATCTTAATGATTGCGCTTTTTATATTAGGAGTAACTTCTTTGAATATGACCAGAAATGGCGATACTCCAACGGGTGGTTTAGGTATACTGATGATAGTATCAATAATAGCTGAAGTGGTAGCTATGTTTTTTGCTTGTAAAATATCTACAAAACGTATATTTAAAACATATAAATCAATAGACGGACAAAGCGTGATTAAATACGCCATAATATTATTTGTTGTATTTTATATAATTTATATATTAGTTTCAATTTTTACGAAAACAGAATTTGACTTAATTAATAGCGTTGTATCCTTTATTATTAGTAGTCTTTTATTCTATCTATTTACTAAAAAATTTATTAAAGCAAAAAACATCAATAGCTAATTTTATCACGGCGCACAACACCGCGTATGCGAGAAAACCAGCTTAAAAGAGCTGGTTTTCTGCAAATTGCCTTCTTGTGCCCGTGATGTTAAAATTATATCATGGTCACCGCGAAGGCACCTTCGCATACGCTGGCCTGATAAGTGGAAATTCGCTTCGCTCTTTCCACTTATCGCGCGCGGGTACCCCCGCTGCTAGGTTCGTTCGCTTCGCGAACATCACCTATCACCGGGTATCCGAAATGCCTGCCCCTCTGCTGCGCAGAGTGTCAGGCATTTCGGATCACCCGCGCGCGTTAGGCGAAATGCCCCCCTAAATTTATTAAAATAAATAAGGCCACACCCCTCGCTTTTAACAGCGAAAGAGTGTGGCCGAATATCCTACAGCCCCCAATAGACCTCTAACTTGATCTCCTCTCCTTTTTTGTACTGATTCCTGTAATAATGGGAAGCCCTACTCTGCAGACAAAACCTGGGAATAGGGCGAGGTTGGCAGACCAAGGCTTGAAAAACTTTCTGCAATAGAAGGTTGGACCAACTAACTATGTCCATTCCCTCTATTAGTCTACGGCTCTCGTTGATAACATTATCTTCTGCAGAATCAAATACAAGATAATCATCGGAAGAAACTACCCAGTGTACATAGGAACAAGAAAGCCTAACAGAGTCTGATGTTTCGTCTGGAGTTACGGTCATCTCCAGATTACGCGGGTGATCAGTACTGCAAGAGAAGAACTTGCCGACAATGTGACTAACCAGCTGCTCCAGTTCTAGCAAGTCCATAGGACTTACGTAGGCAAACGAATTCCTTGACATGTTGAAGCCTCCTTTGATTGGTCCCTTTCGGGAGGTAGCCTCGCAAAGCGAGGGGTGGAAGGACAAATTGAACTATTTATACTATCAAAAAGATAAAAAACAGTCAATATTTATATAAATTTAGGGTAACACATCGCCCAACACCGCGTATCTGGTTCGCGGACTAAATAAAAATATCCTATAATACAGTTATGAATAAAATAAAAGAATTAGTACTAGCAATTATATTATTTGCGGTTTGCGTTATAGCCATAACCTACCTTTACCACAATAATATTTGGCTAAGTTTAGCTTTTATAGTAATTACTGCTCTCATATTTTTAAAATGGCACGAGAAAGAAGATATATCATATTATTTTACTGCTTTTATACTTGGACCAATAGGAGAAAGTCTGACAATATACCAAGGTGCTTGGCAGTATAATAATCCAACGTTTTTTGGACTACCCTTATGGGCACCAATGGCTTGGGGTGCGGCAGTGACAATTATTAGACGAATTTCTATTATTATACTAAAGTAGTTCAGTCCGCTCACCCAAATCCCTCACTCGTTTGCGTGGTGCGCTCCGCGCTATTTTACCACGCCACTCGTTCGGGACTTCAGATACGCTGGTCTGATAAGTGGAAATTCGCTTCGCTCTTTCCACTTATCGCGCGCGGGTACCCCCGCTGCTAGGTTCGTTCGCTTCGCGAACATCACCTATCACCGGGTATCCGAAATGCCTGCCCCTCTGCTGCGCAGAGTGTCAGACACTTCGGATCACCCGCGCGCGTTAGGCGAAATTTTAAGTCAAAATATCATATGCAATTTAACAAACTATTAGATTCTTACGCTGATGTAATAACCGGAATTTTTTATCTTCGTCTACCAGAAGCTCCTTTAATAGCCCAAAAATATAAAACCTTAGCACTCAAATCCTCATACAGCGCAGAAAAAAAAGATACAATAATAAATATGATAAATGTAGTGGGAGCTATACAGAAAGAGGGTTTTGAGGCGCCTCCAACATTAAGAAATTCCATAACTCAAATCAATAGGATATTTATTATAGCAACGCATGAAATGATTTTTTCTAAAATAGACAAACTACCTCAGATAAAAAATTCCGAAATAATACAATTCTTAAGACATTTAAGGAATGGGTGCGCACATGAAAATAAATTTTATTTTGACAAGAGGGTCATAGATTCAAGTACAAAAAAATTGAAACTACCTGCCAAGTGGAGAGAAAAGATTATAGATACAAATCTACAAGAACAACAAGTGCTTCCTAATTTCATGATGGACGGTGATATATATAATTTCCTTTTTGATTTAGAAAAACACTTAAAAGATAAAATAAAATTTTGACTTAAAACATCGCCCAACACCGGATATCCGAGGAGCGAGCTAGAATAAAATATTATAACAATTATGATTGGTTTAAAAAGAGGTATTGTTAAACTAGTACCCCACCAAAAAGAATGGGCTAATCTTTTTGAACAAGAAAGAAAATCACTCAATAAAATATTAGGAAATGATATTAAAATTGAGCATGTAGGAAGCACCGCAATACCAGGCATAATGGCTAAACCAATTATTGATATTGCTGTTGGATATACTGATGATAGTCAAAAAGAAAATATCTTTGATTTAATAAAATCAGTAGGTTATGAAGATATGGGCGAAAAAGGCAAAATAGAGTATAGATTTTTTGCCAAAGGTCCAGATCATAATCGTACTCATTATATACATGCCGTTAAGTATAATAGTGAGGGATGGAATGAAATGGTACTTTTTCGTGATTTTCTTTTAAAAGATAAAGAAGCAAGGGAAGATTATAATAAGCTAAAAAAGGCCTTAGCTGAAAAATACAGTAATGTACGTGAAAAATATACTGAAGGTAAAGCTGAATTTATAAATAACATTTTAAATAGAGCCAAGCAATTGTTATAATATCTTATTCCTTAACGCTCGCTCCTCTACATCCCTTCGCCTCCTAATATGATGTTGGCTTTAAAAAGCCAAATATTATATCATATTAGTAGGCTCAGGACGTCGGATATCCTGGCCTGTTATCGGAAATAGTGCTCTCAATTTAGCCAAAATATGCACAAACATCAAGCTTGTGTATTTTTAATTAACAAAATATTCTTAGGGGGGTTTGAAATAAAAAAAGAGTGCTCCAAACCATTGCAGGAATGATTCGGAGCACAAGTTGTCTAGTTTTCAAGCCTCGATAGGCTCTAGACTACTTCTTGGCGTCAGGCTTGGGGAAAAAACGTTCCCAGGGAGTAGGTTTGATGAACCCGTTATTTACGAAGAAGCTGTAGCCCCTTTGCAGGTTCCCCCTAGTCCTCAAACGCTCCTGGGCCATGGGCATTGGATGTTGCTTTTCGGCTTCGACCAACTCTTCCGCCAACTCTTTGAGCCTCTGCATGCAGAGCTGCTCCATTTGAGTGTCGGAGAGATCCATGATCGTGGTTAGGTCTTTCGCCCCTAACCATTCCTTCAGGAAACTTAGCTCTCTACCGTAGTCCATAATGAATATGATGGAGAACATGCTCACCAAAAAGCTTACTGATAAGGCGCAAATGACCCAATTCGGGGTATCCCCCTCTCGTGGCACAAATACAAAAAGAGTCAGAAAGAAACACGGCAGAAAAAGAATCAAGGCAATTACGCTTGTGCGACGGATCCTGTGCTGAGTCTTGACCTTCATTGTAAAGAACCTCTCATTCACTGTCATTGTTTAAGTTGGGCGCTTCAGGCGTCTTCAAATCAAAGCTTCCGGGCTAAGATTTGAAACTTCAACTTAGCCAGCTGGACAGTACAGACTGGCATATATATACTATAGTTAAGGATAGTAAAGGTCAAGACTGATTAAGTCCTAAGAATATTTTTTAATAAATAGAACTTCGAGCACTACATCCGCTAACACAGCATACGCGGCGAGCCCATAAAATACAAAATTATTCAGATAACACATCAATATCTTCTGTAATTTAAAAAGTATATGTTAGGCTCGCGCAAATCGCTCGTCCGTGTCGGTGGTCTCCTCGCTTCGCTCGCTATTTTACCACCGCCACTTACACTCGCGACTTCGCGTATGCACGTCTGTTGTACGCCATAATAAAAAATTAAATATATAAAAATGACTAAAATTAAAACTCAGATATTTTACATTCATGGAGGGACAACCTTTCGAAATAAAGCTGAATATTTGCATTTTTTAAAGAATCGT
>Ga0265297_10000631_pt1 | contig 100739 bp, 81 predicted proteins | sample Munlanlwell13791_FD_192502 | JGI IMG/M metagenome (GOLD analysis project Ga0265297, IMG submission 192502) | Leachate microbial communities from a municipal landfill in Southern Ontario, Canada - Leachate well 137-91 | ecosystem: Engineered > Solid waste > Landfill > Unclassified | place...
TCTTTCTCAGGTGGTTCTAGCAGCCAAGTTGGCCCGGCTTTGGCAAAGGTAGGAGTTTTCGGTGGCGGAAGTTCGTCAACTAATTCTGTTACTATGGAAATTGCGAGTAATAATTCTACAACTACGCCGCCGGTGCCGAAAACCTAACTTTAAAATGTAATTAATTGATTTTAAAAGAAAACGCGTAGACATTTATCCTCCGTAGCCTTCGAGAAGGGGGATGTTTTTCTCTCTAAAATTGCGTTTGACAGCCTAGTTCAGCAAAATGTAGAATCCAAAAAAATCTATATGGATTTTCGGTGTCCTCTCGTGGTTTTGAGGGAACGAGTTTGAATCACATTTATTCGTCCTGTTTAGAGCAGGATTATTTTTTAATCCAACTTGCTAAGTGGTTTTTGCACTGCTTCGCAAAAAAATAACGGAATGCTAAATATGAAAACTCAGAATTATGGTATGAGTAGCCGTGTAGAGTGTATGCGCGACTTGAATGATGCCGAAAACGTTACACGCGTTATGAATGCCCGATGCCCAAATCCACCCCACCGAGTTGTCTGCCACTGCCGTACGAGCGCATTAAAGAACTACCAAGATAATAGAACTAGTGGAGAAGAAATTGACAATCCGAAAATCGGCACCACCTACGTCCCTTTTCCTTATGACGGGTCTTTTACTCTTATTGATATTCAACCCTCTAATCCTTACGACTATAGAACTGAGTTTGCTAATTTACGCTACGACGCGGGTTTGCGTGATGAGTTATGGATGGCAGAAAAAGATAAAAATTATTTGGCTCGTACCCATGCTTCCCCTTCCATTCTTAAAAAACAATATTTTGGTGTGGGTACATGTCCGTGTACTGCTCAGGTCATTATCTGGCAGGCCGTGGCTGATTATATGGAAAAGCGTGGGAATGGTACCAGCGCTGATTATCCTCCGCGCCTTTTTCCTATGGATGGAACATCAACACTACCCGTTGCTAATTCTGTGCGAGGTTACACAGAAGGCCCGGAAGATAAAAAATGGATGGAAGAAAGGGATCGTAACTATGTTTTTCGCTTAGAACGCGAAGGACGTTTGGATCAAATAGAACCTAATTTACGTACAGAGGTTCCATCCTTATACGCTGAGATAATGGTAACTAGACAGGTACGATTAGCCAAAGAAAGAGCGCAACGAGAAAAAGCAGCAAGAGGAGAACGAGAAAGATCACTTCGGGAAGCGCAACAACAAGAGCGACCGCATATGGTAGCTGCAAGTTCATCTTCCGTCACAACTCCCACAATCGTATCTCCTAATAATGTGGTAATTCGCTGGCAAGATCTGACTATAATCCAAGGACCAGAAGGCGAATTAGGTGCTGGTGGTTTTGGAATAGTACGTAGAGGAACTTGGCGAAGTGTTTCTGTTGCAGTAAAAACCTTATTAGCTCAAACAATGCAACCGAGCACTTTAAACGAATTCAGAAAAGAAACAGAAATAATGGCGACTTTGCAACACCCCAATATAGTGCGCTTGTATGGAATATGCCTAGAACAAGGTCACCATTCTATGGTCATGGAATATATGCAACATGGCTCTCTTCTTGACTTTTTAGAGAACAATCCAAACATATCTTGGAGCGTACGTTGGAATATTGCACTCGATATTAGCAAAGGCATACTCTGTTTACACCAGCACAGTCCAGTAATTATGCATCGTGACTTAAAAAGTCCTAATGTCCTATTGGATGAACATAATCGTGCTAAAATTTGTGATTTTGGTTTAGCTAAAGTTAGGCAGAATACCAGAACAACCACTACTAGAGTCAACCCAACAACTACCAGAGGAATGATTGGGACAATAAATTGGATGGCTCCTGAATTACTTAGCGATCCAAGCGCAATCTATACAACTGCTTGCGATATTTACAGTCTGGGCATAATTTTATGGGAATTGGCTTCTTGTAGAGCACCTTGGGCAAACGCTACCGCTGATGCTTTAATAATTAATTGGGTTATGCAAGAAAAACGTGAACCTATACCAGCCAACACCCCACCAACTTTCGCTCGCTTGATAGCAAACTGCTGGGCGACACGTGCTGGAAGCAGACCACCTATCGCAGCTATTGTTCAGGAGCTTGAGCAGCACCAAAATGAAATTCCAGCGACGGCTGCACAAACTACTACTCCGCCACCCCCAGCCCCGGGATCAACTTAAAATCACAACCACTTGATTTTAAAGGAATTATTATAGGCATTTTTTTGGGTTTTTCTTTACCCGTCGTTACCGATTGCACTTACTGGGCAGCCGTCGAGAGCTTCATGACAGGCTTTCTTCTCGGCATCTGTTACTGGCTGTTTATAAACGCAGAAACTACCCGCGCTATTTTCTTTGAAGTGATCTTTTGCTATAACGGCACATTGTCCGCAACTTATGCAACCTGAATCTACATAATAGCTACCTGCAACATTGTCAGGTGTTTTGTCATTTTTGTTAGGCATATAAATCTCCCAAATATGTTTTATAATTGAAAAGTCGCATTATTCTAGCAAAATTTATGTTTCTTTGAAATCAATACCGATTGCAACCGCATCATAGGGCTTAACTTCTATTTCCGCGAAGCCATAATCTTTTACTTGGATAGTTTGGCCTTGCATTTCTCCATCTTTTAAATAACCAGTAATAAGGTCAATATATTTGCCAGCAACCAATCCCGTGTCAAAACGGCGCCTTAACGGCTTGGCAGTGGCATTAATAACAATAAATGCTAAGGAAGCTACGTATTCACCTGGTTTTTGGTAACTCCTTGCAAAGGCGACTTGGTTGCCTTCTGCCCAAATATGACTGACGCCTTCTGCTTGTTCTGTTTTTTTTCGGAGTAATACCATATTAGCTATAGCATTCCAGCGATGTTGGCAAACCCAGGGAGAACCAGGGTCAAAACAGGTATTGCGCCCATTTTGCCACACTGGAGTATTTGGAATAGGGTCATCTTGATTATTGAAACGAAAACTAGACATAACTTTAGGAATGCCAAAGGGCCAGGCAAACATGAAAATATATGCTAAAACATAAGCATTATTTTTTGTGCAGCGGAAATTCAAAATCGATGGCATCATTCTTTCTGTATCATGATTGTCTAGCACAACAACGGCGCGGTTTTCCGGGTAATGAATCCAAGAACTTCCAAAATTAAAACTTACCAATTTTTCTAAATTATTATTCTTATTATTGATAGCATCAGATAAAAAATCACCATAGTTAAAAGCCGTTACATAACCAATTTTAAAATATTTTTCCATGTAACTATAAGTATCAATTCCGACCGGTAAGCCCCCAACGTAATATTCTTGATAAAGAAAAGGTTTTAAGCCATCGTTAGTGACCATGTTAGCGAAAATTTTTTCTACAGATGGAATGTTTAAATGTTTAGCAGCATCAATGCGAAAACCATCGATTCCATAATCCAATAAATACTGCACATATCTTTTCTCTATGGCTAAGACATGCGTTTTTTCTATATTGAGCTTGGGTAGCTTTAAGAGGTCATAGTGTTCTAAATGCCAAATTCTTTCAAATTTCCCATAATCTTCAGGTGCAGTTTGTAAGTTACCTTCAGGAGTTAAATGGTAGAAATCATCAAAATCATAAAAATCTTGATTGGAATTTAATGGTCCGTAATGATATTTAGTAAAAGTCGTTCCGTTAGTTCCTACGTGCTGACTTTCTTCTTCCGCATAGCAAGCCATGTGGTTTAATACTAGGTCCGCGTATACTTTTATTTCAAAAGTATGGCACAGATCTATCATAGCTTTGAAATCATCTTCCGTGCCATAAAACTGACTTAAGTTATAACTTACCGGCTGATAGATTTCCCACCAAGGTCGACCTTTACGAATAACAAATTCTTGGGGTGGGGAAATTTTTATAGCATCGTAACCTTGGCTTGCCAAGAAAGGCACCTCATGTAAAATGTCCTGCCATTTCCAACCAAAAAAGCTCAGGATGGTGCTGGGTTTATAAAACGGAAGCCCTTCTTCTAACCTACAACCTTCCTCTACGTCTTCTGACTTTATAACTTTATCATGAAAATAGACTAGTTTATTCGACAGTTCTTCTGTCAAATTTGTGCGTAATTTATTATAAAGATAGTTGGTGGCGGGATTTTTTTCGATTTCGGTCGCGTCGACCATCAATGCTACAGTTTCTGTATGTGCTTTCACAGTAGCTGATCTTGGTTTACTGGTGAGAACGCTGATTTCACCAATAACCTGATTAGGACCTAAAGAGGCGAGGCAAATTGGTTTACCTTTGATATCGCTTTCTCTAGTTACATCAACTGTACCAGAAAGGATGACATAAATAGTTTGGCTTTCATCTCCTTCATGAATTAGTTCTTCTCCAATTGCAAAAGTGCGAATTTTGGCGATTTTTAAGATATGCTCTAATTCGGATAGAGAAAAACCCTTAAAAATGGGATGAACTAGATTGCTCAAAATGTTAATGGTCATTTTTGTCCTCGTAAGGCATACAATAGATATACACCTACAATTTCAGTGTCCTGATTGAATTCGCTGTTATTTAATATAAATCAGAATGGCTACCAGTGCGAATTAAAATTAAATAATCCCTTTCAATACAATATATCAATAACCAGTCGGGTTCTATGTGACATTCCCTGCAGCCAGAAAATTCCCCTTTCAAACAATGATCTCTATAATAACTAGGTAAAGGTTCCAATCTGCCCAAATACTCTAACACTATTTTTAACTTGTTCAGGTCTTTCCTTCTACGTTTTGCAAGTTCGACATCTTTTTCAAACTTCTTTTTGCGAAAAACGTGAAGCATATTTAAATACCTAGTTCATTAAATAAATCCTCCATACTGTTACTCTTTATTAATCCCTTACCTGCTTTAGCCTCTCTAATGGCTTGTGCAGTTTCTTTATTTGGAACCTGAATGCTGAAAGGGATAGCTTGATTCGCAACTATCTGTACCAAATACATATGGATAGCTTGTGATATTGTTAATCCCATGCTATGGAGTATGTTTTCCGCATCGTCTTTGGTTTGGCTATTTATTCTGATACGTATAGCCGTATCTTTCAAATTGTGTCTGTTAACTTGTACCATATTTTTCTCGTCTTTGTGTTATATCGTGACGCAATGTTACCACAAAGTAGGCATATTTACAACAAATCCTCTCGTAACTTGTGGATCTCATCACGTAGATTTGCAGCTTCTTCGAATTCTAGATTACGAGCCAGCTTCAACATTTCTTTTTCTAAAACTTTTATTTTTTTCGCGATGTCTTTCGGCGACATAATTTTATTTAACTTTTTAGTTTCTGCAGCTTTATCCTCGGTCTTAGAAGATAACTGCATAATATCTTGTACTATTGTCGCGATGCCTTGTGGCGTAATATTATGTTTTTGATTAAACTCCAGCTGTATTTTACGTCGTCTAGCCATTTCCTCCAAGGCATTACGCATGGAAGTAGTAATCTTATCTGCATACATAATCACTCTGCCATTTAAATGCCGCGCTGCTCTGCCACTAGTTTGAATTAAAGATTGTGTGGAGCGCAAAAAGCCTTCTTTGTCGGCGTCTAATATAGCTACCAAAGATACTTCGGGTAAATCCAAACCTTCTCTAAGTAAATTAATACCAACTAACACATCAAAGACACCCAAGCGCAAATCGCGTAAAATCTCAACTCTTTCTACTGTGTCAACATCGGCATGTAAATAACGCACTTTAATTCCATTTTCCGCCAAATAAGAAGTTAAATCTTCCGCCATGCGTTTGGTTAAAGTTGTTACTAACACTCTTTCTTTAAGAGCTACGCGCTTATGTATTTCAGTGAGTAGATCATCTATTTGGGAAGTAGCTGGTTTTATTTCTACTTCTGGATCAATAAGTCCAGTTGGGCGCACTAAAAGCTCAATTATTTTATCAGATTTTTCTTTTTCAAATGGTCCTGGTGTTGCTGAAACATAGGTGGTTTGGAAATCAAATTTTTCAAATTCATCAAAGCGAAGAGGGCGATTATCCAAGGCGGAAGGTAGACGAAAACCATAATTTACTAGAGTTTCTTTGCGCGAGCGATCCCCCATATACATGGCACCGATTTGTGGTACGGTTACATGCGATTCATCTATGAATAAAAGTGAATTTTTGGGTAAATAATCGAGCAGGGTTGGTGGTGGTTCGCCAGGATTTCTTCCCGATAAATAACGCGAATAGTTTTCAATACCCTTGCAGTGCCCAATTTCTAAAAGCATTTCCATGTCATATCGGACACGCTCTTCTAAGCGCTGTGCTTCTACTAGCTTATTTGATGTATACAGTTCTTTTAAGCGTGAAGCTAACTCCACACGGATTTCTTCCACTATAGTTTTTATATTTTTGCCAGCAGCAATGTAGTGTGTTTTGGGGAAAATAGTGGCTTCTTCTAGGCGCTTGCGAGTTTTGCTAGTCAACGGGTCTATGTATATTATGTTTTCGATAACATCATCGAAGAGCTCAATACGGAGCGCCTCATCTTCTTCTTCCGCTAAGAAAATATCGATAGTTTCGCCATGTACACGATAAGTGCCGCGTGCAAAATCAATGTCATTGCGGTTATATTGCAATTCTGTTAAACGGCGTAGAATTTCTTGCTGTTCTATCTTTGCGCCTTTTTTAAGATGAAGAGTTACTTGCTGATACGTTTCAGGATCTCCTAAACCATAAATAGCTGAAACAGTCGCGACCACAATAACATCGCGTCTTTCTAATACCGATCTTGTAGCCTTTAAGCGCATCTGTTCAATTTGTTCATTCACAGAAGAATCTTTTTCTATGTAAGTATTAGTGGCTGGAACATAGGCTTCCGGTTGGTAATAATCGTAATAAGAAACGAAATATTCGACAGCATTTTCCGGAAAAAATGCGCGCATTTCGCCGTAGAGCTGGGCTGCCAAGGTTTTATTATGTGCCATAATTAAGGCTGGGCGTTGCAATTCTTGAATAGCATTGGCAACTGTAAAAGTTTTGCCACAGCCTGTAACGCCTAATAAAACTTGACGCTTTAAGCCAGATTTTAAGCCGCTAACTAGGTCGGCAATGGCTTTTGGTTGCTCGCCGGCGGGCTTAAAAGGTGATTGGAGTTGAAATGACTGTGTCGGCATGCGATTTAGCATAACCAACTATTTTGCCAAGTGCAATGTTGAAATAGTTAAAAAACATGTCTACGCGTTTTCTTTTAAAATCAATAAGTTGAGATTTTGAGTTAATTTATAGAAAGGTAGGTTGGGTCAAAAAATGAACGCAGTGAGTTTGGACCCAACAATTAAGTTGAAGAAAATAAATAAATCTCACCTGGCACATCTTCTGCCTTTTGTTTACGTAATGTTATGGGGGATTCTTTGAGTATTTTAAAACCATGCTTGCTGGCCAGTTCCTGGATGTAATTTGGGTGATGTGCAAACCTGGCGTTGGTTTGTAGGTTATAGGGGTAGACTTCGCCCTTTTCGCAAGTAAAGGCAAAGTAGCCGTTGAATTTAAGAACTCTATTAGCATTCGCAAAAATACTCTCTAAATCGCCGCTATAAACCAAGCTGTCTGCTGCTAGAATCAAATCAAATTCTTTTTGGTAAGAGGTTAAAGCCGTGTGGATATCAGCTAAAATTAACTCATCATAAATTTTCTTTTCCCGCGCTAGTTCTAGCATTTTAGAGGAAATATCAATGCCAATTAATTTCTGAGCAAAGCTGCGGAATTTTTCACCGCCTAAACCAGTGCCGCAACCTAAGTCCAGGATATTTAAATCTTTTTTTAAAAATTCCTCTGTTGCTTCCAATAAAAGATCTGGAACGCGGTATTTTAAAAACTGTGCTAGATGCGCGTCAAAGCGCGGTGCGTATTGATCAAAAAGGTGTTCTAAGTATTCTTTCGGTGCTTTAGATGGGATATTTTCTTGCTTTAAAGCAGCTAAGATATAGCTGATTTCTTGGTTTATTGGCTCAATCTCTAAGATTTTTTGATATTGCTCGCTCGCTTTTTCAAAATTTTCCATCTTGAGATAAATAGCACCAAGATTGTGTAGCGTTGGTAAGTCTAGCGGATCTGATTTTAAGATTTCTAAAAAATAGGGCAGGGCCTCCCCGTGGCTGCTTTTATCCATGTAAATTACACCAGTGTTATAATAAACATCCCTATTTGGCGAGTAAGAAAGTAATTTTATGTAATACTCTAAAGCACCATCTAGATTCCTTTCTTGTAAAAGTACAGAGGCGATATTGCTTAAGGTTTCAATGTGTTTTGGGTCTTTTTCTAGAGCATTTTTTAAATATTTAATTGCCAGCGGAAAATTTTCTGTCTCAGCAAATAAAGCGCCCAGATTTTGTTCGGCATTTAAGTTATCCGGATTAATTTCGAAGGCTTTTTTGTAATGTTCTATGGCTTTACTTAAGTTTTTTTTCTTGTAATAAATTTGCGCAATTTGGCTGTGATATTGGTCTTTGGAGGGATTGAGTTCTATGGCTTTGGTTATTCTTAAGATCGCTTTATCTGGTTTATTTTCTTTAGCGAAAAGTAATCCCAAATTGTAATGCGCATCACTGTAATTTGGGCGGATTTCTAGAGCTTTTTGATAATGCACAATCGCTGCATTGTTTTCATCGCGCGAGGCAAATAGAGCGCCTAGATTATTGTGTGCCGTGGCGGAAGTTGGATTGAGATTAATAGCTTTTTCGTAGTGCAAAATAGCTTCTGCAATTCTTCCTAATTTCTTTAAAACATTTCCCAGACTGCTATACAGTCCAGGATTTTCTGGAGTTAAAGCTAGGGCTTTTTCTAAGAGCTCTAAAGCATCCTGCCAGCTTTCTTCTTGTGCTCTTAAAATAGCGAAAAGATGTAAGGCTTCGCTGTTTTTCGGTTCTTTTTTAATAATTTCCGCATAGAGCTTTTCTGCGCTTTCTATATCGCCGGATTGATGTAGTTCTAGAGCTTTTTGGAGTTTAGGATTCATTTAATTGTAGTATAGTGATAATATTCGCGCATTTGAAATAAATATTTCGGGTGATATATGAGTTTTAAAGGTGCGATTTTTGATCTAGATGGCGTGATTGTTGACACTGTGCCGCTGCATTACACAGCTTGGCGTTATCTTTTCACTGATACTTTTGGTGTTCCATTTAGCAAAGAAGATTATGAACATAAAGTTGACGGTAAGCCTCGTCTGGACGGTGTTTTGGCTATTTTGCCAGATTTAACTCCAGAACAGGCCGTAGAAGCTGGGGAAATTAAACAAAAGCGTTATTTAGAACTTTTGCACGACGGTGAAATTGCTAAATTTGCTGGAAGTTTGGCTTTGATAGAAGACTTAATTGCCCATGGTGTCGTTATAGCTGCTGCTTCTAGCAGTAAAAATGCGCGTTATATCCTAGAAAAAATCGGCTTAGCTCCTAAAATGCGTGTGATTATTTCTGGTTACGATTTTACGCACGGAAAGCCGCATCCGGAAATTTTTCTAAATGCTGCCAAGGCGATTAATTTAGACGTTAAAGATTGTGTGGTTTTTGAAGATGCTAAAGCTGGTGTAGAATCGGCTAAAGCTGGTGGATTCTATTGCGTTGGCATCGACCGTCATGGGCAAAAACAAAACTATGTTTTGGCTGATCTTGTTGTCTCTGATTTAAAGGAGGTAAATTATGAGCGTTTGGCGGAGTTGCTGCTTTCTAAATAATACTGCTAAAGGCTTTGTTGAATAAATGGTAAAAAGCTAAATTTTGTTTGGTAGCCGCAGGCTTTAGCCTGCGATAACAGCTTGAATATTATTGAATTTCAAAACGCAGGCTAAAGCCTGCGGCTACCGATCATGACAAAACATTGATTTATTCAACAAAGCCGCTTAAAAACATGTCCATGAAAAATCCTTTTAAATCAAACTGTTATAAAGGAAACATGTTGTTTGAGGGGTTATGTCTTTAAGTTTCCTAAATAAACGTATTTTAGGCCGTTTTTGAGCGCGATTTCACGGGCGCGATAAAGAGTTTCTGCTGGCGTAGGCGGTTTGTCTAACATTTTCCAAGTTGGATGAAAGGCGCTGTAGTGTACTGGTACATCAGGACCAAGATTTTTAAAAATCCACTTGCTCGCTAAATCTAATTCCTCTTCACTATCATTTTCATTTGGAATCAATAAACAAGTTACCTCTAACCATACTTTAGTTTCTTTTTTTAAGTAAAGTAATGTTTCTAAAACCGGTTCTAAGTGGCTGCCAGTGATATTTTTATAAAAATCTTCGGTAAAAGCTTTAAGATCAATATTAGCGGCGTCAATGTGTTCGAAAAAATCCTTTCTAGGTTCAGCGCAAATATAGCCGTTGCTTACGGCGACAGTTTTAATTCCTCGCCTGTGACATTCTATGGCGACATCGCGAGCAAATTCCCAGTAAATAGTTGGCTCGTTGTATGTGAATGCGACGCTTTGGCAGTGATATTCTTCTGCTAAGTCAGCTATTTCTTTGGGGGTTGTTTTGGTTTTCAGAAGATCCCCGTCTTTTACTTGGCTTATGTGAAAGTTTTGGCAAAACTGGCAATTTAAATTACAGCCAATGGTTCCAAAAGATAGTACACGTGAGCCGGGTAAGAAGTGATACAAAGGTTTTTTTTCAATAGGATCGATAGCAAATCCGCTAATTAATCCATAAGTTGTCAAAAGTATATCATCGCCTTGGCATTGACGCACAAAGCACCGTCCACGCTGGCCATTTTTTAATTTGCAAAAATTCGGGCAAGTATCGCACTGCATGCGACCGTCGGGCAGTTTGTGGAAGTATTTGGTTTTTGTTTTCATATTTTTTCTTAAAGCACAAAGATCTATTTTAAGGTATACCGTTTTGAATTGTAAGTACGGACTATTAAATAAATCGCTATTAACTTTATTTCGTCATCCCGTGGCTTGAGCGCGGGATCCAGCGTAAACAATGTACTTTAAAGAATTCGACTCTTTAAGGTCACAAATTGTGACCTTAGAAAACATAAAGTGTTTACGATTATTTATTTATGTCAATACCGTAAAAATCACGGTATTGCACGATTTTTTTGATTGAGGAAAAATTTCGTTATGGCAAACGTAACGGGGCTTAAGTATGAACAACAACAATCAAATAATTCCTATAAAAGACATTCAAAATATGATTTTCACCGTTCGTGGCGTTCAGGTGATGATTGATAATGATCTGGCGTTTGTTTATAAAGTTGAGACTAAGGCTCTTAATCAGGCTGTAAAAAGAAATATCGATCGGTTTCCTCCAGAGTTTAGGTTTCAACTTACTGATCAAGAAAAAGAAGAACTGGTCACAAATTGTGACCGGTTCAAGAATTTTATGCCAGTTGCTGCAGGAAGAGAGGAACCGGTCGCAAATTGCGACCGGTTTAAATACTTGAAGCATTCCTCTGTCAATCCTTATGTCTTTACTGAACAGGGAGTCTCAATGCTTTCAGCAGTGCTTCGTAGTGACACTGCTGTTAAGGTCAGCATCAAAATCATCAATGCTTTTGTAGAAATGCGGCGCTTTATTCAACGTAACTCTGGTGTTTTTGTTAGATTGGACTCATTGGAACGTCGCCAAATTGCTTTTGAATCCGAAACAGAGAAAAACTTTGAGAAAGTATTTGATGCATTTGAAGCAGGCGATCCAATAAAACAATGTATTTTTTACGATGGCCAGATATACGATGCCTATATTTTTGTTTGCGGCCTGATACGGAAAGCCAAAAAGTCACTAGTGCTAGTTGACAATTATGTAGATGAGTCTGTGTTATCGCTGCTTAGTAAAAGAAGTGACGGAGTTGTCGCAGTTATTTATGCTAAATCCACTTCAAAGCAATTGGCTCTGGACCTTAAAAAACATAATGAACAATACTCCTCGATATCGATAAAGGTTTTCGAAAACTCTCATGATCGTTTTTTAATAATTGACGAAGAAGAAATTTATCATTTTGGCGCGTCATTGAAAGATCTTGGTAAAAAGTGGTTTGCCTTTTCAAAGTTTGAATTGGGTGCGATGGAAATGCTAAAAAAACTGCATATAAAAAATAAAAACATGTCAATACCGTAAAAATCACGGTATTGCGCGATATTTATTGACGAGTGACAATGCTATTTTTCTTGGAAATTATAGGAGAAATTTATGCATTGTTATTACACTAAAGGCTTTACACTTCTCGAACTGTTAATTGCCATCACCATTATTGGAATTTTGGTTGCGGTTGCAGTCCCGTCTTATCAAAGTTATACAAGGCGAGCTCATTACACGGAAGTTGTGCAAGCTGCAGCGCCTTATAAATTGGGCGTTGAAGAATGTTACCAGATGACTGCTGATTTAGCGAGTTGTCAAAGCGGACAAAATGGCGTGCCAATTGATATTACTGTTGGTAAAGGAGCTGGAATTATAGATAGTATTGCGACAGCAAGCGGTGTAATTACTCTTACTCCGCGCGATAAATTTGGCATCAAAGCTGATGACACTTACGTCTTAACGCCAACTGTAAGTACGGACCGCCTAACTTGGGGAAGTAGCGGAGGCGCTGTTTCGAAAGGTTATGCCAACTAAAAAGATTTATTCTTGGCATGGTATTGATCCAGATGGCAAGCAAGTTTCAGGGGAATTGTCGGCGCTAAATTTGGCTGAAGTGAACATAGCTCTTGAGGCAAAACATATTTTGCCTTTGCGTGTGACTAAGGCGAAATCTGGTGAGAGCGTTTTTAAAATTGCGTTTAGCATGTTTCGTAATTTTAGATCCCAAGCAATTCCCCAAAAAATTCTGCGCGATTTTACGCAAGAATTGGCAATCTTAGTGAACGCCTCAATTCCATTCGTTTCGGCACTTGCTATTATGGAAAAAGGCGCTGCCGAAATGAATTTAAAATCTCTTATTGCAGAGATTAAACATAAAATCGAACGCGGCGAATCTTTAAGTTCAGTTTTGCGCCAATATTCCAAATATTTTGATGCTTTATTTTGCGGTTTAGTACAGGTTGGAGAAGAGTCAGGAAGCTTAGATCAAATGCTTACTTACTTGGCAAAATATCAAAGTAAAATCGCAGAAGACAAAAGATGCCTTAAGAAAATATTGCTTTATCCGTGTCTGGTGTTGAGTTTTGCGCTAATAATCACTGCTGCTTTGCTTATTTTTGTGGTTCCAGAATTGCAGAGTATGTTCGCTAATTTTGGGGCAACTTTACCTCTTTACACTAGGTGCATTATAGATCTGGCGCATGCTTTGCGCAGTTACGGCTGGATTTTTTTGTTATTTATTATTTTTTTGGGTTATAGTTTTTGTTATCTGAAAAAAAGAAATCAAAATTTTGTCGCATTTTTAGACCGCCTAGTTCTACGCTTGCCTTATTTTGGCGAAATTTTTCGCGGAACTTATGTTTCGCGCATTGCTCGCGTTTTGGCTATTACTTTTCCAGCTGGTCTGCCGCTGCAAGAAGCGTTAGATCTTGTTGTAGAAATTATTCCCAATGTTGTTTATAAAAATGGCTTGCATGGCATACGCGACGCGCTGCTTCGTGGGGAATCCATTTTTGATGCTTTCACTAGAAGTGATCTTTTTTCACCTCGAGTATTAGAGCTTGTTGCAATCGGCGCTGAATCTGGTTCTCTCGACGCTATGTTTCATAAAATCACCTGTTTTTATGACGAAGAAATTAGTTACAAAGTTTCTACCTTACAAACCGTCTTGGAGCCAGTAATTATGGTGGTTTTAGGTGTTTTAATTGGCGGAATTGTTATTGGCATGTATTTGCCGATTTTTCAATTGGGGAAAATTATGTAGAGACGCTATTTAGCGCGTTTTTTTATTGAATATTTTTGATGTTGAATGACTCAAGTTGAGTGATTCAACTTGAATGATTCAACGTGAAGCGATATGATTTTTATAGATTCTAGCGACCTCGTAAAGGTTCTTGATTCCCTTGAATATGTTAATTTTATAGCGAACAATAGGATTGGTTTTAAAGGTATAACTAATTGATTTAAAAGTAAAACCTGTAGACATGTTTTTTGCAAAAAATAAGATTCAGCAATATATAATTTCCATTGTCAGTGGTCTTGTTATCGGCTTTTTTTCCGGTCTCATAGGCGTTGGTGGTGGAGAATTTCGTCTGCCCATTTTATTAGCTGTTTTAAAATTACCAATTTTATTTGCCACTGCGACCAACTTAATTATCGGACTTTTGGTTTCTGGAACTACAGTGGCTTTGCGCTTTCCGCTTTTAACGCACGAGGCGTGGCTTATTGTTTTTGCTATGAGCGTCTTTTCCATCGTTGGTGGCTATTTTGGGTCTTATTTGACAGGAAAGATCAAAGTTAGAGTTTTAACGTATTGTCTTTGCGTTTTTTTAGCTTTAGTTGGGCTTAAAATGCTTTTGACGCCGTTTTTGCCGCTAAAGCTTGTTTTTGGCAGTGGATTTTCTTTGCCACTTAACCTGATTTTGTTGAGTCTTGCTGGGTTTTTTATTGGCATTATCTCGGGTTTGTTTGGTGTTGCAGGTGGTGAATTTCGCATTCCAATTTTGATGTTTTTATTTGCCTTGCCAATTAAATTAAGCGGAACGATCAGTTCAGCCGTCGCTGTTGCAACGCAGATAGGCAGTCTTTCTAAACGTATTCAACTTCGCCATGTAAATAAAAACAGTTGGAAAATTGCGCTTAGTATGGGAATTACGTCGATTTTGGGATCTGCGCTTGGCGCTAAGCTGATGTTTTTCTGTAATGAAAAGCTTTTGGAGACTATACTGGGATTAGTTTTGCTCGGTGCGGCATTGGTGCTACTGCGGCATAGCCGAAATTAAACAATTTTTGAGGCGTTAATATGGGTTCTGAGACACTAGATGATATCAAAGAAAAGATCCAAAATGCGTACGCAGCCGTTGGAAATAAAAGAGAGAAATCGTATGAGAAGGGAAGGGCAGCATTTGCTAGGTTGAGTACTGATTTTCAGGGAGGCTTTATAGATCCTTCTAAGGCGCTAAAATTTTTAAATCAAGTAATTCAGCGCGCCTTTATGTTTAGTGGTCCGCCATTAGTTCTTAAAAATATCCGGAAAACATTAGAGTCAAATAAAGCAAATATTCCTTGGGAAACATTACTTGATCAATGCTCAAAAGCCTTATTTGATCCAGAATTAAGGCAATCCAGTCAGGAATATGTTGCAGCTGTTAGATTATTATCGTTAGCTGCTCAAGTTGCGCATCAGCCAGCTGTAGTCGAGGCTTTAAAAACTAAAGAGCAAATATTTCACGACATTCCTACGCCGGAATTTTTCCTAGAATCAAGCAGTGTTAGGTTTCATATAAGACCCGCATGTTTAAAAAATGTAGATAGGGCTTTGTGCGCGCTATACGGAACATTAGCGACAACAAGTTATGCTGATCCTACAAGTGAGCAAAAAATCCACGATAAGTTAAATGCTCTTAAAGATAGTATTACAAAGGCTTTGGCAGAAAACCTTCATCCGCAACGCAGAGCAGCCCTGCTACATTTAAGTGATCAAGTGGAAAGATTTATATCATTGTATGTTCCATCTTCCAACGAACCAATTGTTTCTAGCGCTACAGCACCAGTTTCTATACAAGGAACTGGTGCAACGACAGATACAGTAGGATCAAGTGATCCAGTGCCAGTACCACAAGAACAAGTTGCAACGTCGATGCCAACACAAACTATTAGCACCGCTTCTGTAACGTTAGAGCCAGCACCTTCGGAATCGATGTTTGCTTTTGACGAGGAAACTAGTATGCCGCCTGGACAAAAAGCCCTACAAGTACCAGTTTCTTCAACTGCGGCAGCAGAGGCGCCAAGTATTGTGAATAATCCAGAGAACCAGGTTGCAAGATCAACACAGCCACGTTGGATTGTAGCTAAGGCTCCGCTCCCGCACTCCTCTCAAGCGAATACTTTTACATCGCCATCTAACTCATCTAGTCACAATTAGATAGAGAAGCTTTTGCGATAAAAAAGTTTTTACTTTCACACTACCTTAAGAATTTTCTGCTATACTTGTTAATAGGAGTAATAGGTGAAAATTAAGAAGAGGGATATTTTCATATGTCTCATGCGAAGGGGCAGCGGCGTGAGAAAAGAGGAAAAAGGAGTTTTTATTTGCTTTTTAAAACTCTGAATAGCCCAATGATCACATTGGGGAGGTTTTTATGCATACTCTGCAAACCATGAGAAGTTTTCAAACTGGAGCGCAAAAAATTGCAGCTGAGAAGGAACAAAAATTTAACACCGCTTTGGCAGTATTTTTTCGTAAGGATAGCATTGCTCATTCTGCTAAAGATACGACTGCAGCGTACGGTGTATTGTTGGAGTATTTAGGAAACTCTGATTATAAATACTTAATCGTAGGCGGTATGAGAAAATGGATAGAACAAAATACCCCATCGCAATTTTTAAGTTTACAGCATATAAAACAGTTTGTTGATCTAGAAAATAAACTAAATTTAAATTTATCAAAAGAGTTGTGGAAAACTTTTTATAAAAAGGCAATTCCTACCACAACAAATCATCCTATTTTCAATGAGGTATTCCATTGTGTTGACGATAAAGAACTTTTGCTTTTCGTGTTACGTGCTGTTGGTAATCAGAATGCACTAGGAGTAGCTATTTTAGAGCAGTTGGAGTCTTTGGCATTGGCGAAGAAACCCCTGGATGTGAATGAATGTAAAGATTTGATTGATAAGATGCCAATAGAATCCGATTTCGAGTTGCGAGATGAATTTTGCCAACGTGTGTTCGGTCGTTTATACCAAGATGCGAAGATTATACGAATTGGTGCTTTAAAAAGTGAGGGGAAGCCAGGAGCCAATCTATTTAATCCAGAGAAAGATCTAATTGATAAAGCTCAAAGTATTTCTGACCTAGTTCAAACGTCGGTTAAAAAACAGGCAATGCAAGACAGCTTGAACGCGTTAAAAAAGAGCCTTTTATGGTTAACATTTGGTGAGTGTATCTCAAAAACCGCCTTGTATGATACTGCATGTACATGTGGTGAACTAAAACTAGCGGGTGGTAATATAGTGATTTTGGATCCTAAGACTGGAAATATACTGCCTTGGACTCCTCAGACGGCTTCTAGTTCTTTGAATTGTTTATATGCCTTGTATTTATCCAAAGAGATCCAAAATCCGAAAGTAGGAATAGAACTCAAAGGGCAACTTCTTAGTAGGGAAGATTTATTAAAATCTGTGACTTTCAGGGGTGAAGCTCCTCTACCACGAGATGAAGGCAAGTTTTTTGTGGATGCTTTTAACAGTGTTATAAAGGATGCTGAGGCACGGAAGCATATTGATGATGAATTTGTATGCGCTGAGTTGAGTAATTTGAATGATTTTACAGGCTTAGAAACTGACCAGCTAGTTCAGTTTGCCGAAAGGGGTATTAAAAATGCTTTGGCTATGAGTGAAATTCCCAAATTGGTGAAATATCTTGGTTCGGATGGAAGAAAAAAGATTTTGGTGCACTATATTGGTACTCCTGCTACACAAGACCTTGCAACTCTTGCGACGAATCTTTTTGGTAACAGTTCTATGCAAGAATTAAAAGATCTTGCAGGTGCTGTCCCACCACCGAGTCCCGTTATCAAGATTGCTTATACCGCTTGTTTATTAAATAATTTAAAAAAGAGGCCAATAAGCCAGGAATTGGATTTATTGATTACAGAGGGACTCAAATGGTTTGATCTTGGTGCGAATAATATTAATCGCAATAGCTTTTATAAGAATTTCTCATCAAATACTGAGATATTACAAAGTCTTTCTTATGACGCTTATACGGAGATGGTGAAATTTTTTACTGGACAACGACACGATTTGTGCACAAAGCATGCAAAATTACTACCTGAGTTGGAGGCGGGTTCTTTAGCTTATAAAAATATCAAAACATACTTACAAGCAATTGCTCAGCGAATTATAAAGAAAGAAAATTTTGTACCTCCACCTGTGCAACATCAGTATAGTTTTCAGCAGCCTGAGAACCGTGAAAATTCTAGATTTTCTTTGGACGAATCAATAGTAAAAGAAATTTTACAGAAATTAAACTCAAGAGATAAAGAGTTAGAAGAAGCGCTGATTCGTCTTTTACCAACTACTAAGCGAGCTGATTTTGTAGCTTCTTTGCTGGCGACTCCTTGCGATATTAGAAGAGGTAAAGAAATTTGGTTTGATTATTGCTCATCAGTTGGCACATTGGATAGAGAAATACATGCCATCATAAAGGCAAAAAATGCAGAGTTGGCTAAATGGGTTTGGGACAACAAAAAAGAATATCTTAGTGCGGTGTCTGAGGATGTGTTGTTGCATATATTTTTGCTTCAGGCGGGCGCTCAATTGCCTTCTGTAATTGAGGATATACAAGCAAATGATGCGCTTGGTGTTAAAGCAGCACAACTTCTTACTGTTTCTGGGAATGCAGCTATTGATTCAGTAGTTGCGCAAGAGTTGTTGTCTAAGTCCTATGTGGTTGCCAATTTAAGTCAGAAAGGAGTAGAAGCCCTTTTAGGAAGGTTGGTTTTAGGTAATGGAATGGATAAAAAATTACGATATTTAGGCCAGGAATCTAGTCTTGATGCTGAAACAAAAGCTAAAGGTTATGATGTAATAGTGAAAACGCCTGCCTTAATGCAGGCTTTAAAGACCTGCTCAGATTTGGAAGCTTTAGTCGCGCTGAAAGTTCCAGAATTTACATTTGAAAAGTATTTAAGTGTATTAACTGAGCATTTAAAAGTAGGGGCAGAGACTGATCATGAAACATTGGATAACGGAGACTCGTTGTTGAAATTGCTAGAAGGTATAACTATGCAACCACCAGCTGGTACGCTGTTATCTAAGCTTACTAAAGAAGCGATTGGGCGTATTAAAGCAGGTAAACTAACTAGCGGTTCTGATGTGGCATTTTGTCAGGTAGTGATTTTAAGCGGCAAAGTATCTCTTGATAACCAGGATTTGCTTGCTGTGCCAGCTACACAACTCTCAACATTAGAGCAGAGTTACTATAGTGGGCAGCATACTGCAATGGAATCAAAAAATATCGCAAGAGCCATGCTCCTAAGTCCAAAAATTCTAGATTTTGATGTTGAAAAGACCCAACAACTCTTAACTACAAGTTTCCCCGAGCATCCTGCAGATTGGCTATCTTTCTATGAGGCCCAACTAAAGCATCAACTAGAGCACCAAGGTGAATCGGGTTTAGAGCAGTATATTGCAAAGCCAGAAAATGTTATTAAATTTGTGACATACCTGTTTTCTAGCAATACAGAACAAATAAATGGAGTTTCGTATGAAAGAAAAACTATAGATAGATTGTCCAGTACTGTGGAAGATAGGTTGGCTAAGTTTTTGCAAGTTCACTGTGATGTGAATTTTTGGAGAGTAAATCATACAAAAGGTTGCTTGCTAACCAAATGCTGCGAAAAATGGTCAGAAAAGTTTAATAAGGAATTCTTAAAACAACTTATGTTGTCTAAGGGAGAAGTAGGACCGCTCACCCAGGTGCAACAGGTAGCAAAGGTACAGATTACAAGCTGTATGTTGACCGAATCTTTAACCACACCTCTTGAATTTACTCAATATTGCCAAGATATAATATCGCATGTTGACTCGGCTAAAAAAGAAGATGTTTTAAAACATTTAGCTAATGAGGCTGGTACTTTATTTACGTTGGATGATAAAAAGAACTTAGTCAAAGTTTTAGCGCGTAAAAAAGGTGATAAGTCACTGCAGGCATTGGATGTAACAACTCAAAATTCTTTAAAAGTCTTTATGGCGCCCCTCGCTATTTCGAGAGATCAACAACAAATGACAGGATCTAATTTAGATCCCTGGGTGTGTTTGTGTTTGCATTTGGTTGAGCCAAAGAAACATGAGAACGTAGAGACATTATTGCCACCAGGGCAACAAAATGCGGAGCCATTAAAGCAGCAGGATAAAAAGGAAGAAGTCGCTGCCGAAAACAAAGCAAAATATAACTTAGTTACGGAAATACTGCGTTCTAATATACATGGTATTACTGACGATGTTGGTAGAAGAAAATCTTTAGAAGAGGTAAGAAGTAAGCTTATTAAAGCAGGTGCTGCTCCATGGTATGTAAGTATACCGTTTATCGGAAAATACCTCGGTATGGCCAAACATGACATAGACGATTCTGTTAAGAGTATAATTGACGATGCAGTAAAGCAGAAGCAGCAGAAAGCAGAGGAGGATAAGTCAGTAGTAGGGGGGGCTCAGCCACAACAAGTAGTTGGTTCTACTTATGGCAGTGTAGCAAGCAAGTTGCCGTCGTTGCCGGGAGATACTCCAGTAGTACCTTCTGTGCCAACTACTGCACAAACTAGTGCAGCGCGGAGTCCATCGCCGCCGCCGTCTCCGAGACACCGCCCTCCACGTCGGGTAGTGTTGATAACATAAGATTTCTTTTTAAGCTGTTGATTTTATAGGGTTTCTTTAAAACATGTTTTTATCCCAATGATTTTATTGGGGAGGTTTTTATGATTACAATGGCACCGAGCGGTCCACGACCAGTAAGTATGGATATGTATACTTCAGGGGAATTGCTTGCTTTTACGAACGATTCATCAAAACTTTCGCTTAATAGTAGTTGGGGTGAAATTCGAAAGTTACTACTTAGCTTGTATCAGGCAGATATGATGCAAATGCAATTTCCTGAGCCGTTTATTCAAAAGCTTCAGGAAGCACTAAAACAAGTTCAAGGCTTCCAGTCAGACGTGGCTAAGTTTTGGAATAATACCAATATGGATATAAATTCGGTTGATTCTAAGCAGCAAAAGCTTTCTAGAGAAATTTGGAATTTTTTATCGAAAACTGCAACAGAAGAAAGCAATATAAAGAATTTTATGTATGATCTTGGTGTACATGGAGTAGATACAGGGTTTTTTAACAGCATCCCCACTACACATTCACCTTCGCCAGTGATTGCAGTTCCTGCATCTCCAAGGCATGAAATGGGTGCAGCATCACCGTCACCTGGATCGCCGCCACCATCACCTAGGATAACTATTTCGCCGCCGGGCTCGCCAGGTTTGCCGTCTCCAGGATCTCCTGGAGCGTTGAAGAGACCAGGACACGCCTTCAGGCGCGATGGATCATGGCTCACAATGCCAACTACAGCTAGTTCAGTATTGTCGACAACAAACATTTCGGCGCCTCTTCCGCCTTCATCGCCAATTCGTCGACCAACTACACCTACGACAGTTCCATTACCTTCTGGCCCTTCATCGAACAGCAGTTCTTCAATGGTTCCTCCGTCAATTCAAACTCTGCCACCGTCTCCTAAATCTCTTAGAATAGTTTCTCCATCGGCTTCTTCGAGTGCTTCTGCGCCTACTGTAAGTGTTCAGGAAAAATGGAAGAGCAAAGAGCAACCACTACGATATTTTCTTGATGCTATAAAACCAAATGGAGAATTGAGTGATAGGACCGTCACGCACGAATCTAGTGTACCGGCAGATGCGGAGTTAGGGATGGCTGGTAGATTTGCGGCCTCAGGGCGGTTAGTAGTTGTTAGTAACACAGAACTTCGAAAGAACTTAAAGCCTCTTTATTTGCTAGCTGCTTTGGAGGGAACTGTACCTAGTGGTTTGGCAGATGTTTCAGCGACACAAGAGAATATAGATGTTTTGATAAAGAGCTTTGCGGAAGAACCGTTCTCACTGAAATCAGACCAATTGCTTAGTTTGGCTGCATCCATGCAAGAAATAGCAACGTTAGATAGACTTTCACAAGAATCCTATAAGGCACTAATGGGCATGCTTTCGGTTGCACAACAACAGGAAGTATTGTTAGCACAAAGAAAGCTGTATTTGAATGATATGTTAAAGGGGGCAAGCCGTCAGAATTTTACTGATTTTGTTTTCGCTTTACCTCAGGGGAATGTTGAACCTAAGATTATGAGTGTTCATCTTACTTTGGAATTTTTGCGGCAGCTGAATATTCCTGGATATGTGAAAGAGGTGAATAGGTTAATAGGATACTTTACTGAGAGTACTGCAATTACTTCTGTGGATTTCATTGATCCGCCGAATATTGATTTAACATCTTACTTAAAATCTTGGTTTGCAGAGGCAGAAGGCAGACAAAATTTGGACTCTGTTAAAAAGTTTATTGCAAAGGCGGTATTTCCTTATTTGCAAAACAATCAAGAAGGTCAAGCATTGGCTCAGGTATTTCTGCCTTTTATTGATGATCCCTGGGTAAGATTAAAAAAGATGATTATTAGAACAAATGGGCTAGGACAACCAGATATAACTGGTAAAGAATTGGCTGCTTTTATAGTGGCAGAACCCAGTGTTAAGCCGTTGCATATTCAGTCCATATTAATAGGTGTTCTTGCCGATACAAAGCTAACTACATTGGATCAGTGCTTATATGTTGTGAATACCGCTTTGGTTCCTAGGATAGAAATAGCTAATCTTGCAGCATTAACATCAGCGCAAAGAAGTTTATTTATTAATAACTTTGCTAATTACTACGGATTTAAGAATTTATTAAATTACGCTAGAAGTTCAGATGCTAAACTTGATGCCGACTCTAAGCAGCTGGCTTATCAAAAATGTTGGCTTCGAGCTGTGGAATTGCACGAAAAGAAAACTGAAGCAAAGACACCTGGTGCTATAAAGGCTCTGGAAGGTCCCTGGAGAGCTTTTTTTAAAGATGAGGTTTCTACATATTCGAAAACTTTGCATATGTCTTTTGTCGATATATTGTTGCCTGAGGGAACGTGGGATCAAAAGGCTATGGATGCTCTGCAAGATGAAAAGAGTTTTCAATCACAGTTAAAGTTGGTAATCGATGGGTTAGTAGCTGAGCCTAGTACAACGCAGTTACCAAACAATCAAGTAATTGCTTTGTGTCAAGCTCTTAGTCTTCCGGAGAACTTTGAGAGTTTAGTTTCTCATTGTTATTCAATTCCAGCATTATCACTTCCTGACAAGATTTTGTTCTATGCAAAAATAGCGAAAAAAACTAATTTTCCTCAAGAGGCTAGAGATAGCTTGATCTTGCGGGGGACACATTATGTCCAAGACTCTACCGTTGCTGAAGCAGTGGAATTTCGAGAAAAACTCAGCTTGATTGATCCTTCCTCTGCTGATTCTATTCAGCAAGTTATCAATACAAAAGTTGCTTCCTTAAATAATTTAAACAATCTTTGTGTATTTATTACTCCTGTTGAGCGAAGCCAGATTGCTCCATTACCTCCTGGGAATGCCCCAGCATCTTTGGCGGTTATAGGACGTGCTTGTAAGCAAGCGTTGGCCGAGATTCGAGTTTTGGAAGCACTGTCTAAAAAAGGAAAAATAGCTATTGGGGAAGTAACTTTGACTCCAAATGAGGAAGGGGTAAAGAAAAAGCTTGAGCCTAAGCAGGAGCAGGTAGATCTTAATCGCGCGATATTGTACAAATTAGAAAGCACGGAGCTGGGAAAAATTCTTAATGTGGAAATAGGCCAGAATGCTGTAGAGATAAACGCAGCAAAATCGCGAGTTTTGAAAGTCTTGTTACAATACCACAAAGCTTTAGGCTTTTCTGATCTTAAAGGATATTTAGAGAAGCAGCAATATGCATTGGAGGATGCCGCTGGTATGGATAAGAGCTGGTTTAAAGGTCTGAAGAGGTTTGTATCAAGCTTGTTTAGACGACAACTACCGCTTCTACCAAATGATAATATTAAACGAGCTTTTGATGGACATTATGCAGGAATTTCAACGAGTCGATCAGCAACACCGTTGCCCACAGCAACGCTCCCGGTAGCAACAATGCAACCTCCAGGTGGAACCGCCCAAATTGTGGCAGAGGTTTTGGGTGGTGGAGCACCAACTTCAACGGTGTCACCATCGTCATCGAGTTCGAGTGCGCAGTCTCAGACCATATTGGATAGGAATTTAAAGAGAGCATGTTTAATGTTTAATTTTCATCAGTTTACTCGTCCTGTGTTAACTACAAAAGATATTGAGGAGGTTTTATCCGTTATGGTAGGTCCGAAACCGCAGGCGATGGGACATACCGAGAGTTTATTGAGGAACGTTTTTGATAATGCTAGCACGTCATGGCTCAATAAAAGTCTTGAATTAAGTTCGGAGCAAAGAGCGGAGTATATGGAAAGTAAAGAAATATTACATAAAGATTGGTCTGTAGATGAAAAAAATTTTTTTGATACCTATGTGTCATCCCCAGAAGTTCTAGCCGCCATGAATGCTCGAGTTGCTTCCGCAGCTCCAACCCCAGCAAGCAGCACACCTCCCGCATCTCCACGGGCTTCATCTCAGTGAGCATGCCGCGTAAGGGAGTAAAAGGCCAAGCATTCTCCACCATCACCGCCCGCGCTACGGCGCCGGGGCGGGGTGGGGTTGGGATTATTAGAGTTTCCGGGGCTTTGGTTCCTAAAATCGCCAAAGTTTTGTGTGGCAAGTTGCCAAAACCGCGCTATGCGCGTTTTACAAATTTTTATGATCAAAATGGCGCGGTTATTGATTCTGGATTAGCGCTTTATTTTAAATCCCCCAATTCTTTTACCGGTGAAGATGTTTTAGAACTACATGGCCATGGCGGCATGGTGGTTTTGGATTCTTTGCTGCAGCGCGTTATAGAATTAGGAGCGGTTTTAGCTAAGCCAGGAGAGTTTTCCGAAAGAGCATTTCTAAATGGCAAAATAGATTTGGCTGAAGCGGAAGCTATAGCCGATCTTATCGATGCTTCTTCTAAAAAAAGCGCTTTAGCAGCGGCGCGGTCTTTAAACGGTGAGTTTTCTAATCTAATTTTTATTCTCAAAGAAAAGTTGATTTTGCTGCGGAGCAATGTAGAGGCAGCTATTGATTTTTCTGAAGAAGAATTAGATCTAAAAGATCAAAAAGCACAAATTAAAATGCTAGATGAACTTTTGGAAGAGTGCAGGGGAATACAGCGTTCGGCTAAGCAAGGAGTGCTTTTGAGCGAAGGTTTAACTCTGGCTTTAGTTGGCAAGCCTAATGTTGGTAAGTCGAGTTTATTAAACCGTTTAACTGGTGAAGAAACAGCGATTGTGACGGACATTCCCGGAACCACGCGCGACATAGTAAAATCGCATTTAGAAATAGATGGTTTGCCGGTGCACATTTTAGATACAGCTGGGCTGCGGGATTCCACTCAGGATCCAATAGAACAAGAAGGCATGCGGCGTTCGCGAGATGCTTTAAAAATTGCAGATAGAATTTTATGTATTATCGATGCAGCGGAAGAAAAAAGTCGAAACAGTGAAGAAATTTTAGCAAGATTAGGTTTAAAGGAGGTGGCAGGCAAGGTTAGTATCGTCTTCAATAAAATCGATTTAAGCCATGAAAATGCGGCTTTGAAAGAAGACGCTCATGGAACACAAGTGTATTTGTCGGCGCGCACAGGTTCTGGTTTAAACTTACTTAGCGAACATATTAAACATAGCGCTGGATTTGCTTCTTCTGAGGCTGATTCATCTTTTAGTGCTAGAAAACGCCACTTGGAGGCGTTGGGATGCGTTGAAAAAGCTCTAATTTCAGCGCGCGAGCAGCTTCTTTTGCATCAAAATTACGAACTTTCTGCAGAATATTTACGTTCTGCACAAAATAGTCTTTCCGAAATCACTGGCGAATTTAGTTCAGATGATCTTTTGGCGAAGATCTTTTCAGAATTTTGTGTTGGAAAGTAGTCGATACGGGCTTTATGCCTCTCTACTTAAAAAACCCTGAAAAACATGTCTACGGGTTTTCCTTATAAATCAACGAGTTATATTTTGAAACTTATTTTTGATATTTAATTAAGAGTTAATCGGAAATAAGCTAATTTTAAGTCATTTTCATATTGGGTTAAGACTCAGATGCTATAAAGGTTTGGAAGAATTTTTTAAACTTTTTGCATTTGAGGTGAATGATGTTTGGTACAAAGGCAGTAGCAGGTAGTACTTCAGTAGTTAGTAGTTCGCGGCACCTTCCGGTTCCTAGTGGGGCAATTTATTCGAATCTTATGGTTTCTTCGCAGAATAACCCTAAACCTCAACCTAAATTTGTTCTCTTTACACAGGTATATGCAGATGACAGTGAGGATCCACAACCTGCACCAAAAAACGGAGATCCAATTGAGGATAATGATTCCGACGATGAAGGAGATGAGGTAGATCAAGCAGATACGGCACAGAGTGGTGGTAAGGATCCCGCCGAGACCACTGACGTTCATCTTCCCATACCTGATCCGATGATTTTTGATGAAATGCCGCCTATTCCTCCACAACCCGTTGCCAGTTTGAGCTCAGATGGCTCTCCATTTAAAGAAGTAGAGCGACATTCTCACACCGTAGCAGGACCGCAATCTTCTTTAGCAAGCAGTACTGTTGGTGGGTTTGCTCCTAAAACACCAAGAATTCCTGCGAACATATTACCACCCTCGGTGGAATTTTCTCCTATTCATGAGTTAGCTAAGCATGTAGAACATCCATCTGTAGAACAAGCGAGAGAGCAGGCGGAAGAAGTCGATGTTTCGGAAGAAGAAGACATTAATATTTTAGCTGTTGTGCCCCCTAGTATTCAGCGTGCGTCTGTTCTAGTAATAGATGAAGAGTCAGATTCTTCTGTCTCTTCCAAAAAATCACGCTCGGAAACTGAATCAGAAGTTTCACGTTCTTCTAGTAGTGCAAGTTCTAGCTCAACATCGTCGTCGAGTTTGGCTAGACTTTTTGACCCAAAAATTAATAATTCAACCGGCGCATTACGCTCAGAATCGGTTCCGGCTATTCCAACAGCGGTTGTACCACCAGAAGCTTTGGCAGTTGCTAGAGCACAGTCAGTGTCAGCATTACTTTCTCCAAATAGTCGTAAAAGACATTTAGAACAATTTGATCAGAACCTAGTTAAGGAAACTGAAGAAAAGGCTGAGAAGAAGGAACTGTCGTTGGCAAGAGCGCCAGCTCCAGGGTTTTTACGTGATTTTTGGTTTAAAACATGGGAAGCACGAGAAAGCGAAAAAGTTCAAAAAGCTCGCAAAGAGGCAAAAAGTAATCATATTTTAAAAACCAGAGTGCTTACAGAAGAAGATAGAAAAAAAATGGCATTAGAATCAAAACAGAAAATAGAAGCTGAGGTAGAGCGTAAAAAGCAGCTAGCTGAATTGTCTAATCATAAACACAAAAAAGGCAATAACGAACTACCAAATGGGCAACGAAAAATAGTCACATTTTTCCATTCTAGTAGATCTTTTTCCGCTGCATCTTCGTCGAGTTTATCTTCGTCAAGTTCGTCGTCGGTTGTTTTTCATAAATAAAATAGTTCGGCCTAGATTATAAATTATGAATTATGAATGATGAATTGGGGTAGGGGCAGACCCGTGTGTCTGCCCAAAACATGTCTATGAGAATTCCTTACAAATCAATGGGTTATTATTTTAAAAGAGCGCACACCCGGGTGCGCCCCTACGAAACAACAATTTGCCACATTACAAGTAATTTATCCGGTTTCGCTTTTCAAGCTACGCCGTGACAAGTAACTCATAATTCATCATTCATAATTCATAATTTCTTCTTCGGTCTTAACCACTTCTCAACAGTAGTTTGTTTGGGGCGGGAAAGGGTGAGTTTTTCGGCAGGAGTATTTTCCGTAATAGTTGAGCCGGCGCCGATTGTGGCATTGGCGCCAATAGTAACTGGCGCGACGAGTTCTACTCCCGAGCCAATGAAAGCGCCGTCTTCGATTATGGTTTGATGTTTATTAGCGCCATCGTAGTTGCAAGTAATAGTTCCAGCGCCGATGTTGACGTTATCGCCAACTATAGTGTCGCCGAGATAAGTTAAGTGATTAGCTTTGCTATTTTGGCCAATAGTGGTCTTTTTAACTTCCACAAAATTACCGACGTGAGCGTTTTCTTTAATGTGGCTTTCAGGACGAATTCTAGCGAAAGGACCAATAACGGCGCCGTCTTCAATTGTTGCACCTTCAATAACGGAGTTGGCCTTAATATGGACATTGCTGCCAATAGTTACATCGCGCAAATAACAATTGGGGCCTATGGTAGAGTTAGAGCCGATCCTAACTTTTCCTTCCAAAATAACGTTGATGTCTATGCTAACATCTTGACTGGCGTCGAGATGACCGCGTAAATCAAAGCGATTGGGATCGAGAATAGTCACACCTTGGCGCAGAAATTGCTCGGCAAGGGCTAGTTGGTAATGGCGCTCTAGTTTAGCTAATTGTATTTTGTCGTTCACTCCTAAAACCTCCTCTGTATTTTTTGCTATTATGCCAACGATAGGACGCTTGTTTTTTACAGCAATAGCGATAATGTCAGTCAAATAATATTCTTTTTGAGCATTGTCCGTTTTAAGCTGAGGTAAGTATTTTTTGAATAAACTGGTTTTGGCATACATGATTCCTGTATTGATTTCTTTGATCATGCGCTCGTGCCTATTAGCGTCTTTTTCTTCAACTATTTTTTTGATGTTGCCTTTGGGGGTACGAATAATCCGTCCAAAACCGTCAGAATTTCTAACTTTAGCCGTTAGCAAGCCAATAGCTTTGGGAGGAGTATTATCGATCAAATTTTGCAATGTTTGGGATGTTATGAGGGGAATATCACCACAGAGGACCAAAATGTTGCTAGCGTGTGGTATTTTGGGGAGAGCTTGCAAGACAGCATGTCCAGTTCCGAGTTGCTTTTTTTGCTCTATCCAGGAAAGCTTTTCATTAGCGAAGGCAGCTTTTAATGTATCTTTGCCGTGACCACAAACAATATGAATTTTCTCCGGTGCAAGTGGTTTTATATTATTTAAAATATGTCTTAAAAGAGGCATACCAGCCAATGGTTGTAGAACCTTTGGCTTATTAGAATGCATCCGCACGCCCTTACCAGCGGCTAATATAATTATATGCAAAGAAGTCATGTAATATCGCTAGTGCCTGAAAAACATGTCTATAAGAAATCGTTACAAATCAATAGCTTATAAAATAAAACTTAAAACGGAACATCGCTACTATTGCCACCTATGCCACCGGAGGAAGTTTCTTCCACTGTAATGGTGATGGGATGTATTTCTATTTCGCCAGCATTGTGAGTGTCTGCTGGAGCAACGGGTGCGCTACGATTGCTTGTCGCGTGAGGAGGTGCGTTACTGCCAGAGCGGCTATCTAAAATATGCATTTCTGTGGCAATAATTTCGGTTGTATAACGCTCTTGACCAGTTTTGTCTTGCCATTTACGTGTTCTAAGCGAGCCTTCGACGTAGCACTTAGAGCCTTTATGTAAAAATTCGCCGACTATTTCAGCTAATCTATTAAAAAATACTACGCGATGCCATTCGGTGCGTTCTTGCAATTCGCCGCTTTGTTTATCGCGCCAAACTTCAGTTGTAGCTAACGAAATATTAGCGACAGCACTGCCGCTAGGTGTATAACGAACTTCTGGATCACTACCTAAATTACCTATTAAAATTACTTTGTTAACGCCTCTTGCCATAAATTTACTCCTAAGTTATTGTAACTTCTTATTAAGATTGTAAATTTTCATTATAACATGAGAAATAACGAAAATACTTCCTCGTTAGTCTACACTATAGTTTTAATATTTGCACGTTTGAGATTTTACTGCTAGATTGACGTCCCCCTAAAATTTAAAAAAATAAAATAGAACTTTATGCAACAAATCCGCATTCGCGGTGCTAGGACGCACAATTTAAAAAACATTGATATTGATTTACCACGCGATAAATTAATAGTGATCACAGGCCTTTCTGGTTCAGGGAAATCTTCTTTGGCGTTTAATACGCTTTATGCTGAAGGGCAAAGAAGATATGTCGAATCTTTGTCGGCATATGCTCGGCAATTTTTGTCGATGATGGAAAAGCCAGATGTAGACTTGATCGAAGGCTTGTCGCCAGCAATTTCTATTGAACAAAAAACCACTTCGCATAATCCGCGTTCTACGGTCGGTACAGTGACGGAAATTTATGATTATTTGCGTTTACTGTTCGCGAGGGTTGGCCAACCACGCTGCCCTAAACATGGTATTACTTTGGAAGCGCAAACTGTAACACAAATGGTAGATAGCGTTTTAGCTCTGCCAGAAGAAACGAAAATTATGCTCTTTGCGCCAGTTGTAAGAGATCGTAAAGGTGAGCATAAAGAACTTTTACAAGATTTACTACGACAAGGTTTTGTGCGAGCTAGAATCGATGGGAAAGTTATAGAGCTTAGTGAAGCTCCAAGCTTGAGTTTGCATAAAAAACACAGTGTCGATGTCATCGTCGATCGCATTAAGGTAAGAAAAGATGTCGCACAGCGCCTAGCGGATTCTTTTGAAACGGCTCTGCGGCTGGCTAATGGACTAGCTGGAATTGCGATTTTGGATGGCGACGGACAAGATAAAAATGGTCAAATCTTTTCAGCAAAGTTCGCCTGTCCCGAGTGCGGCTACAGTATAGCTGCATTAGAACCGCGGCTTTTTTCTTTTAATAATCCAGCGGGGGCATGTCCAGATTGCGATGGTGTTGGTACTACTCAGCTTTTTGATGAAAATAAAATTGTTTGTAATCCAAATTTAAGCCTTGCAGAAGGTGCTATTCGTGGTTGGGATAAAAATAATCCGTATTTTTTCTCACTTTTAACTTCGCTTGCAGCACATTATGCTTTTGATTTGGATATGCCTTTTACGGACCTTCCGCAAAAAGTTCGCGATGTGATTTTGCATGGCAGTGGTAAAGAAGTTATAAGTTTTAGTTACGTTTTTGGTCATAATAGACGTCACGTGCGACGCAAACATACTTTTGAGGGCGTGATTCCCAATATGCTTAGACGTTATCGCGACACCGAATCGCAAGCCGTGCGCGAGTCTTTAGCTAAATTTTTAAGCACTAGCCCTTGTCCGACATGTCAGGGCGCGAGACTTAACGACATGGCGCGTAATGTTTTTGTCGGCGAGAAAAATCTTCCAGAAATTACAGCCCTACCTATTTCACAGGCTTTGCATTTTTTTCAAAATCTTAAAATTCCTGGCTCAAGGGGAGAAATTGCTGAGAAGATTTTAAAAGAAGTGTGTGACAGGCTGATTTTTTTGGTCAACGTGGGTTTGGATTATTTAAGTTTAAATCGCAGTGCCGAGACGCTTTCTGGCGGAGAAGCTCAGCGTATTCGTTTGGCGAGCCAGATAGGGTCTGGATTGGTTGGTGTTATGTATATTTTAGATGAGCCAACAGTTGGTTTACACCAGAGAGATAATGAGCGTCTTTTGGGAACACTAAAGCACCTGCGAGAGTTGGGTAATACTGTCATAGTTGTTGAACATGATGAAGATACTATTTTGGCAGCAGATGAGGTGGTGGATATTGGTCCTGGCGCTGGTGTGCATGGTGGTAAAATAGTTTTTCATGGAAAGCCAGAAGATCTACTTAAAAGTCCTGATTCGTTAACTGGACAATATTTAACTGGCAAGGAAAAAATATCTTTCTCAAAACAGCGCACTTCTTACAATGCTAAACAAATTATTTCTTTGCGTGGCGCCACGCAGAATAATTTAAAAAATATAGATGTAGATATTCCGCTCGGCTTGTTTACTTGTATTACAGGGGTTTCTGGTTCTGGGAAGTCGAGCTTAATTAACGATATTTTATATCCTTTTGCTGCCCGTCATCTAAATGGCGCAGCTTTTGTTGAGCCAAAAACAGTGCGGGAGGTTAAAGGATTAGATTTGCTCGATAAAGTAGTCGATATTGATCAAAGTCCAATTGGGCGCACACCGCGTTCTAATCCCGCAACTTATACCGGAATTTTTACTGGCATTCGTGATTTATTTGCTGCCACGCCAGAGGCGAGGGCTCGGGGCTATAAAATCGGACGTTTTAGTTTTAATGTTAGAGGCGGTAGATGCGAAGCTTGTCAGGGAGATGGTTTGATTAAAGTTGAAATGCATTTCTTGCCTGACGTTTATGTTACGTGCGATGCGTGCCAAGGACAGCGTTATAATCGCGAGACATTAGAGGTGCGCTACAAAGGTAAAAATATTCACGAAGTTTTATCTATGACTGTGGAAGAAGCTTTGGATTTTTTCTCAGCTGTACCTTCTTTAGCACATAAACTAGAAATTCTAGAAGAAGTTGGTTTGTCTTATATTCGTTTGGGCCAAAGCGCTACCACGTTGTCTGGCGGAGAAGCGCAACGTATTAAACTAGCGCGAGAGTTATCACGTACGGATACGGGCCAAACTTTATATTTATTAGACGAACCCACTACCGGTTTGCATTTCCACGATATTAAGCAGCTTTTAGGTGTGTTGCATCAACTTAGGAGTCGCGGTAATACTATAGTTGTTATTGAACATAATTTGGACGTAATAAAAACTGCCGATTGGATTATTGATTTAGGTCCAGAAGGCGGCGACCGCGGTGGGCAAGTTGTAGCCTTTGGTACGCCTGAGCAGATAGTAAAGTGTAAGAAATCTTACACAGGCCGTTTTTTGCGCGGCAAATTATAGATATTATTTTCTTCTACGGCGCGAAATTGGGGTTTGACGATCATCCGTACAGTAATATACTCTAAGGAAATTTAATCACGTAAAATCAACGAGTTACAAATAATGCTGGGGACTCAAAATAAGCCATAAGTTGATTTCAAACGAAATATAACCGTTTGATAAATATGAATATTTTTTCTTAGAGTAACTTTTGGTACGGATGATTGTCAAACCCCATATTGCGGATAAAAATTCTTATTAATCTTCTCAGCAGCACTTTGATATGGCTCATAAGCTTTTGCCAAGTTTTAGCTTTACTTGTGTCTTTGTATTTCCATAATTTTAATATGTTTCTTTTATAGCATAGTGTATAGGTTTCATTTAATCTTATCCCATGTTTGCAACACATTTTTACGATTTCTTTTCTGGCTCGTTCTAGTAAATATGCGTCATGGGGATATTTAATATTTTTAATTTGCACGGTTGTATCAATAATCACCGAGCCTAAATCTTTTTTTTATATGTTCCTACTTTGCTACCGACCCTTATTAGTTCTTGCAATATCAAACCATATCCAGTTTCTCTTAATACCTTTCTAAAGCGCCTAATTAGTACTTTCTGATATCTTTGACTCTGCTTCCATGTATTCGTAACCACAAAAATATTGCCAATATATATTTTCTGTAAACTCTTCGCTCGTTAAACAATCGGAAAAATTATACATAGCTTGCAACATCGATAATCCTAACATCACTCGTAAGCTGCTTCTTCCTCTCCCTAGCTGTTTAACTTTGGTCAATTTTAAAACATCTTGTCCCAATTTCGACCAATCTATAACTTGTCGCAATTTATACAATTTGTTTTTTGGATTTAGTTCTTGTGACAATTCTGTTTGAAAAATTCGACCTTGTTTTTGGTCTTTAAGATCTTTTATTGGCATATGTCATATGCCATAAGGTTTTTGCCTATTTTAGGCGTTTTTCTTATGGATTATTATATCAAATTCCGCTGCTTTTACCCGTTTTTTCAACTACTTATATGTTTTGGCGCGGCGACTATTTAATTTGATGGTGCCGGTTGCTTGGGAAAACGTTCCTCTATAATGTTCCTTGCAATAGCGTTTAATTTAGCCTGCTCAGTTTGAGAATAGTTAATATTTTTTTGTTTGGCTAGTTCTATAGTTTCTGGTGGTAGTCCCTCATTCTTAAGTAGCTCTAATTTAGGATCATTGTTCCCAAAGTCTTTATACATTTTTTCGATGCGAGGTTCATTTAGTCGGTCAAAATATATAGATGAAAGTACTTCTTTCATATGAAACATGTAGCTGTGACGTTTACCGGCTTCATTTTCAGTGAAGTCTTCTATGACAGTATACGTAGAGAAATATGCTGGTAGCGAACTAGATAAGCTACCGCTTAGTAAAATTGGAATTACTGAATGCTTACACACACATTTTGGATCTTTTCTTTTTTGTTGAATAAGTTGCAGTTCATTGCATACATTTGCTGTACCTTGAGTGTGTTGGTGTTTTTCCATTAAAGTTTTGGTTCCAATTAGGATAACGCGTCGATCGGGGCTTAAAATGTTTTCACGCATAAATTGTTCCGCATTATGACCAAAACGGCTGTTCTCTATATCAATTTGCACGTCAAGACCAGCCGTTCCTAAGTCAAGAGCAAATGTATTGATAAATTCGCGCGTCCATAATTCACTGGATATCTTAGGTGTTGGCCACGCATAACTTATAAATACTTTAGGTGGGTTATGAGGATCTTGGAAATCTTTAAATTTGGATAGAAATGTTGAGAATTTCTGTGCAGTGGGATTACTTTCATGAAGATATTGTTGTTCGAAGAGCAGAGCATACTCATTTTGGGTTTCTGGTAAAGGGATATCAGTTACTGTAGATGAGCTAGAAGCAGAACCAGTAATTGTTGTATTGGCAACAGCTTTATGTGGGGTAGTTCCTGAACTATGCTCAAAAAAAGACGGAGTCAAGCTGGATAATCCATTTACGGAATTTGTTTTTGCGGATTTAATCTTAGTAGTTTTTTGTGGTAGACATTTGCTATAAGAAAATTTGTAGATTGTTATTAAAATTGCTACTGAAGAAGATGAGGCTAACAACCAAATTTTATCATTATCATACCAAGAAGGTCTTTGTTTATTTATTTTTTTGACAGATGAATTAGTGCGATAAAAAGTATAAGGCTCTGAAGTATTATGAATAGTTTTAAGATGTTTATATAAGGGATCTTTTATATCGTTATGCAAGTTCCAGCCAATACCAGCCCATCGAGCCTCTATTTGATTTTCATTTATAGTTTTAGAAAGAGTAAAAGTCGAGTTTCTAGGCTTTTTTTCTAGTATTTCTTCAATAATTGTAGGAACGTTGTTGTAAGTATCTCCGGCACCAAGGAATTCAAGAACATCAGCATTGTTTGCACGTATGGCAATATACTTATTTCCCTCCTTATAAAATTCAGCATTATATTCAAAAGGCGGTTTGTTTTTCCAATGTGTTTCAGTCCAGATGCATTTACCAGGTTTAGTGATGGCAAGTTTCTCTTTATATTCGTTGTTAGCTACCTTTCTAGAGCCTTCCCAAATTCCTTCTAGCCATTCTTCTACACCTATATTAAAAAATGTTTTTTGTAATTCGTGTTCGATATAAGTTTCCTCAATAGCCGTTAAAGTTTTTTCTTTATCAGCAAATGTTCGAGTGTCTAAGCATGTTAATCGGGAAAAAAAATTTTCTGCACCTTGTAAAAAGGTTGGTCGATTTGATGTGGGCAAAACTACGGGAAAATTAACCTTTATCGTATTAGAAGTTTCCTTTATAAAGCCATTGTTTTTTAGTAGAACAAAGATACGTAGAGCTTCTTGTTTACGACAATTACCATCTATCCCATGCTTTTCTAGAAAAATATTATAGTTTTTTACTAACTGCTCATCTTTTCGGTCTAGAGGAATAAATTCATCACCTTTAGCTTGTAAGCTTTCTTCTAATAAAGCAGCAAAGTTAGTACATGATTTTGCAGCTAAATTATTAGCTAGGGTCATAGAAGTAGTAGCTTTGAATAAAGTTATACCAGTGAAGAACATATATCCAGTATCCTCTTTTTTTATACATTTAAGTTAATAAAGTAAATAGTCAAATTTGTTTTGCTGTAGTTTCCGCATAAGATCAGATTTGTTTTTGCATTCTAGTTTTATTTTTATACTTTCCAAATGCTTTTCTATTGTTCGTTTTGAGCGAAACAAGATGTTTGCAATTTCTTTGGCAGTGTGCCCCTGATGTTTTAGTATAGCTACAATACATTTGAACTCGCTATTTGAAATATTTAATTCTTTTTCATTCTTAATTTTTAAAAAAGGACGAATTAACTTAGTGTCTTCAATAAATAGCTGTCGAGTATCGTTACACATTTGGAGATTTTGAATGTAGCAATTTTCGAATTTGGTTAGTTCGTTGTTTGTTAGGTTATTAAGAGGTAGCCTAATCCTGTTTTTTTCGGCTTTAGCTAATATTAATTGAGCTTTGTTTTTAAAATAAATAATAAACCTTTTGAACAAATCAATATTGTTTATATAAAGATTAACTAGATGATAGTTAGTTGAAGAACCAGAAAAAAAGTAAAATTCGAAATTTTTATTAGCATCTTTTTCTATAAAGGTAATACCATTATCGCTATCAAAATATTGGCGCGCATGTTTGAAAACAGGCAAACAGCTATCATGTGGCCATACACAAACTCCTTGATTATAAGTTTGTATGTCTCTTTCAAACAGACTGCTTTCATAAAGTTTAAAATTATAATAATGGTCTAGCCAAAGAGCACTATTAGATAAATTAATTTCTGTCCCATCAGTAAATCTTTTTAGAAAAGTAAAATAAGTAATATCCAGTCTACCTAATGGTTGCATAATCTCATTAATGTATTCCGCAGTATCTAGGAAGAAATGTTTTGATATATTAAAGTTGTTTGTGTTAAACATAAAAAAACAATCATTAAGTTTTATTTGTTCTATCGTCTTTTGGTACGTTATAAATACCAGATAAAGTCTAGGTATAATAAAACAGCTCTTTATTACCAAGTAAAAATGTTTGGATTTTATCTAATTGTCATGTTCCTGCAGATACATAGAACGAAATGATTTAATCCTAAGTATTGCTACTCAAAATTATTCTCAATTTTATGATTACTTTTAAAGGTTATTATTTGCTAAATGTTGGGTATATTATACCCATTTTTTATTGAAAAGTTAAAGCTAAAATCAAGTGGTTTTTAAAACGCCTATTTAAGTATATTGGGATCTTAATTGTTATCCTTTGTTGTGTAAAAATTAACTGCAATATTTAAAGTTAAATTGATATAACTATATGTTATAGATAACAATTTTTACTCATTCTAAGCTGTTTTGCCTCGTAAGAATTAAATATCTTAAATTACAAATAGTACGAAATAGTCCGGTTAGCTATCAAAAAAATATTTGGGTATTTCATACTCTAGTTTTCGTAAAGTAATTGGTATTACTATGCTAACTATGTCAGGAATATTCCATTGTATTACAGGAATGATCCATAATAGAAATTATAGTTATATTCAAAAACTTATTATTGGAGAAATGTTATGGGGCACCATAGAAAAAAAATGTTATCCATATTTATTAATGAAGATTGTAATTTGGCTTGTATGTATTGTTATGTTGGTACGCATAAAAAACACGAAATAGGTGATATAGAAAGTATAATTCCTCAATTAGTTTCTAAGCAATCGTCTTCTCCTCGTGTTATTAGCCTAGAATTTGCCAAGAGAGCAATTTTGGATTTTTTTGATAAATATGAAAGTAGAACGATTCGTTTTTTTAGCACTGGGGAGGCCACTTTAGGTTTTAATAGAATGAAAGAAATCAGAGATTGGGTTACAGATATAACTCACGGTAATGGCAAATTTGAGTTACAAACTAATGGTTATTTTTCACCAAGCATAGCTCAATGGATAGCGGAAAACATAGATACTGTTTGGATTTCTTGTGATGGTCCTCCCGAAATACAAAATAGATATAGACCAACAATGTTTGGCCAGCCCTCGTCCAATGTGGTAGCAAGAAATATTGAGTTTTTAACTCATCAGCCTAAGATTACGGTAGGTTGCAGAGTTACCATTGGTGCTGCAAATTTGAATAGGCAGAAAGAATTTATAGATTATTTTAATAGCTTGGGTGTAAAGGCGATAATGTCTGACCCCATTTTTTTACCGATAGATGGTGGGCGTGAATCCTTGTCTAAGGAAAAAATTAATCTCATGGATTATGCGGCAAAATTTTTAGAAGCAAGGCAATATGCAATCAATAAAGGTATTTTCTATGGAAGTATATTTTCAGTTAATTTTGATGAGCCTGTAGATATATTTTGCCGTTCCTGTGCGCCATATCCTCATCTAACTGTAGATAACCATATTACTTGTTGTGATATGGTTTGCAATGATTCTGATCCTAAAATGCAGGTATTAGTTTATGGTAAATATTTGCCGCAAGAGAATAGGATTGAATACTATCCAGAAAAGATACGTGCTATTCAATCACGGACAGTAGCGAACCTAACTAACTGTCAAGGATGCAAGGTATTACATAATTGTGCGGGAGCTTGTTTAGGAGAAGCTGTCAATGAAACTGGAAGCATGATGGGAATAAAGCCGGATGTATGTGAGGCTATTAGATTTTTGGTCGACCATATGGAGCTTAATAAGGGATTGTATCCATTTTTGCATTCATAGTAATGTTGATATTACTTTACGGTATATGCAATTAATATTAATTATTTAAATTTTAATCAGAGATAATAATATATGTTTATCAATGCGAGCACTAAAGTTATTTTTCCGAATGGCAGTACTCATGGTTCTTCTAAAATACTAATGATCAAGTTATTAAATAATAGTGATTTAGCAGTTTTTACTGAAGAAACCCCTTTTCACCCCGTAGATTATAATTGGTCTGATCAACCATCGGATAGAGGACATATATCAATAGATGGAAATAAAATACCTGTTAAAAATTGTCTTATTGCTGTAATTCATAAGCAAACTCAAGAGTTTTTTATAGATCAAGATGTGAAGGCGAAAAAAATCAAAAGAGATGACCCTAACTGGTTATTTTTAGTAGCACATATTATTGATAGAAGTATTTGTCCAAACTATGAATGTTTAATAGGAAAGGCAGTAACTTTAGATGTTGACGATAATTATAGGCAAGCTATATCCAAATCACATACAGCAAGTCACTTAGTTTCTTTAGCTTTAAACTTAGCAGCAACTATCTTTTGGTCTAAGCAATTTAAAAACAATGATTCACTTGGTAATCCAGATTTGGATCGAGAGGCTATTCAGATATCATCCATGAATGAATTAGAAAGTATTGATGTATACCATTTGAGCGGGTCATTACAAAAGAAGGGTTTTGAGGTGCAAAAATTTTTAACGGCTCTTCCAGAGGTGGAGCGTAGTACTAACGAAAATATTGTAAGAATTCAAGGCAATACAACTATAAAACCTACTATCAATCCTCCGGTGGCATTTTTGAACGAAAAAAGGGTTTGGACATGTGGTTTGTTTGGAGGAAAAGTTGCTACTATACCGTGTGGGGGAACTCATGCTGCAGAAATAAATCCTCAAAATAAGATAATAGCCAAGTTTGAGCGTACAGGAAACGCCGATTTTGTAGTTAGGTCTCGTATAATCCAGTAACTATAGTTGCTAATAAAAGATACAGTCTTTGGCGATTTTACTTTTAATGGAAAGGTGTATATGTTTGAACAATTACCTAATGAGTTAGTTATATCTATAATTAGTAGATTGAATTCCTATACCTGTAATATTTTAGCTCTATCCTCCAAGCTGTTCTATGCTTATTTTCTTTTGAATGATTATAGGCGAATTCGTTTCTTGGAAATAGCAAATTCTTTCCAAGAGGTACACCAATGTATAGTTAAATTAAACTTACAACTTCCTATTAAAAACCAGAAAATACTAATGTCATATATGGATAAGGATATTGGTGAAAAGCAATTAGCTAGATTATTAATGGAGGTTGTTAATGTACTGATTCCAGCATGCCAAAGCCGCCGTTTAGATTGCAAATGGCTTTTAAATATTGAGCTACATACTAAAGACTTTATTGGTGAGGAGCGGTCAATTGGTTGGTATTACCAACCTATAGATTTTGATAGTTTGGTTACTATTTCTGATGCTATCCTAGGCAATAAAATAAAGAAGTTATCTATGAATTGGTGTGCCAATCTTGCATCAGATAATTTTCAACTGTTAACCAAAAGTATGTCTACCAGTAAGATACTAAGTGAAGTGGATTTGAGTTATAATATTCTTATAAGCAATTGTATTGTAATTTTAGCAGAAGCGCTCATTCTAAACCATTCAATAATAAAGTTGATACTAGTGAATTCTAACATAGGAGATATTGATCTAAACGTTATCGTTAATGCTCTAGTAACTAATTGTTCTTTGTTGGATCTGGACTTATCATTTAATAATATAACTGAGAAAGGTGTTAAATATAGTGGGCATACATTATCCAAAAATCATTTTTTGGTTCATCTCAACTTAGAGCATAATAAATTCAAAAGTTCTGATGTGAAAAATGATATGGATATGATAAATAAAACTTTGTGTAGGAACCAGGATGAACGCAATATTAGACGCATGACAGGCTCACAATAGTTTAATGAAATAATGGCATAGTATTTGTGCTATTTGTTTAAAATATTAATGTAATCAAAATAATATGTATAATATAGTCTTATTGCTTGGAGGTTCCTTAAGCCTGTGGTGTGGCAAGCGTTTGAGAAAACATGTCTACGATAAGTTTTTAAAAATAAATAAGTTAGATTGTTCATCCGTCAAAAATCGTAAATTATGAAAGCTTGTGGGATTTTCCCTTAGAAATTTGATTCCACTTAATATAATTTTCGGGATAATGAAAAAAATGGGATGTTTTTTTTAACATTTTTGCAGCAAAAAATTAACCATTTTATCCCGTCTATGTTTTCGTAATCCTCGATGTATTTTTATCTTTTGCTTCCAATGGGCAAAAGATCCATCACAAGAGTTCGTAGTATTGGGTAAATCGAGCTCAGGAAAGTTTTTGTAGGCAAACAAGTATGGCATATTTGTTTTTAAGCTACGAAAAGCACTCCTAAGCCGTCGATGAACAAACTGCTCATGTTCGTTCCTTTCTTTCAAAAACTCGCTGTATTTGCTGTGTAATGCGGTAAATTTAGCCATAAACTCTTCTTCGCTACAGCTGGTTAGACTGTGCATTAAATTCTTTAACTCTTTTCCACAGGGTGTTTTGGGTCTGTTGGTTGTATAGCGTCGAACAATTTGTGCTTGGTGGAAGTGGCACAGTTGTATCGGAACACTCGGGTAAAGCGCCTGTAGCAGCTGTATTACGCCCTTTCTGCCGTCGATAACAAAGCCTTTAAAGCGATAACCAGATCGGTCTAATTTGCTTAAACAGCTGGCAATAATTTTCAGAGTTTCGCTGGTTATTGGACACCAAAAAATATTCTTTTTGTTAGCTCTAAAAACTAAAACACCATCAGATCTGCTAAAAAATGTTGCATCTAGAATTAAGTTTATAGGCTCATCTGGTGCTTGTAAGTCCTCTATGGTTAGTTCTGCTTCGTCAAAATATTTACGAAGAGTTGGCAAAGATTTGCGATACTTTTTCTGCAATTCTTGCAGTGTTTATTTCCCTAACGCGTAATCTTTGTAGGCATTATTTACCCAATGTTTTTTCTTGTGGCTAACGCAAAATTGATGCTTGCATGTGCTGCAACAATACCTCTGTTTATTTCGCTTCTGACCGTATTTTTGCAATAAAAAATTACCACATTTTGGACAGCTTTTTTAGTGTTCAACTTTTGTTTCCTCGAATATCCTTTCAAATTCAATATATTAACATAAAAAAACCATCCCATTTTTTTCATTATCCCAGTTTTCCAAATATCCAGTTAGAGAAAATGTAATCGTTGAGGTGCAAGAAAAGATTAATAAACTTAAAATGCCTAAGTTTTTTTCTTATCGTCCAGTATTGATTCATGTCAATGGAGTCTCTGAAGAATTAAAAGAGCAGGGATATTTTGCTGCCATAATAGATTTTGGAAAGTTGCTAGAGACTAAGTAGTTTATGCCGCATGAAAACCTAATGCTGTAATTGGATCCATTTTAGCTGCGCGCTTGGCGGGCAAATAACCTGCGATTAGTCCGAGAACTATCAAAATAAAGATAGTCACAAAAGCAGATGGGGTCGATAAAATTGGCACACCTAGCCATTCGGGAAGTGATATATGCTGAAGTGTAGTGATGATAGATGCCGAAAGAAAAAATCCAAGAAAACCTCCTATGGAAGTAATAGCTAAGGCTTCTAGCATAATTTGTAGGAAAATATTTGCATCAGTGGCTCCTAGCGACATTCTAAGTCCAATCTCTTTTGTTCTTTCCGTTACAATTAAAAACATAATATTAGTGACGCCTAAGCAGCCTACGCCCAGTGTTAGCGTGCCACAGGCAAGAAGAAAAAGTTTGATACCAATGAAAAAATAAGTAAAAAATTGAAATATTTTGGCAGAGCTAAATATTTTTAAAGCTTTGGTGTCTTTTGGAGAAAAATGATATTTGTAAGCAAAATAGTTGCGTAAGTTTTGTTCTACAGTATCTGGGTCTAGTTTTGGATCTGGAAGTAGGGCAATAAAATTAGCGTTTGGTTGGTCGTACAGAGTCATAAATGAAACATAGCTTATGATGGCGCTATTGTCGTAATGGCTGTAAGTTGCTTTAGCGGGCGGTTCTAAAGTACCAACTACTTGAAAGTTGATACTGTTAATTGTGATATTTTTCCCTAAAGCATTTTGATTTTTAAAAAGCTCATTTTTCAATTTATCGCCTATAACAGCAACACGCGCATCGTGTGCAATGTCGAACGGTGTGATGAAGCGGCTATTTTGTGTGAGTTGTAACTTGCGTATTTTGCTAAAATCCAAGCCCACCCCAAAAAGGTTTTTTTTGGTTTCGCGTGTGCCAGCCCCAAGCCTGGCGCTAGTTGTTAGGATAGGTGTTGCGGCTACTAGTGAAGGTATAGATTGTTTTATATTTATAACGTCGCTTACTTGAATTTTAATTGGCTGTCTTTTTGGGAAACCTTGATAGGCTAAGCTGGTTCTGGTTGGAATGATAAAGAAAGCACCATCAGCAATGCTAAGCATATTTTTTTTGCTAGCTATTTGAAATCCATCGCCTAAAGCCAAAAGCAAAATTACCGTCAAAGTTCCCCAAGTGATGCAAAACAGCGCCAAGATAGAGCGAAGTTTATGCAGCCAAAGTTCACGAAAAATTTGTTGGCAGAGAGGAATTATATACATGCTTGCTAATTATTTTCTTGATCCTTTGTTTCTGGTATGTCTAGAACTTGATCGCCTTCTTTGAGTCCTTCTTTAATTTCAACGTTCATGCCGTCGGACATGCCGATTTTTATTGGTTGTTCGAGCGGTTTTTCTTCACTGTTTTTCGCAGGTAAAAACACAAAAGGCTTTTCATCTTTGTAATGAATTAGCCGTGCCGGCAGAACTAAAACATTTTTGGCAGTTTGAATTTTTATTTTAGCAATTGCCGAATAGCCAGAACGAATTACTGTGCCAGGTGGCCATTTTAAATCAGTAATTTCAACTTGAAAGCCAACGTTGAAGGGCGAATTGGTTGTGCTGGTGCTGCTACTGATATTTTTGGCATTGTTTTCTTTGTCAGATTGTAGGGCTATTTTACTTAAAGTTCCAACTATAGGCGTGTCAGGCATAGAGCCAATTGTGATATTGGTTGGCATGCCAGTCTTGATTTTGGCCGCATCCATCTCATCAACTGAGCCGCGGAACATAATATCGTTCATGTCAGCTAATGCAAAAAGCGCCGTGGATGCTTGGGCTGAACTTAGAGATATTACTGCATCTCCAACATCGACCATTTTGGTGATAATAAAGCCGTTAATAGGGCTTGAAACTATATTGGCTATGCTTTTATCGCCTACTTTGGCCGAACCTTTGTCAAGTAGGGATAATTTTTGTTCCGCTAGCATTAGCTCTTCTTTAGCAAGGGAATGGTTTCTTTGCGCAGCTACATAGTCAACATTGTTGGAGGTAATTATATGTGCTTGAAGCGCATTGTGGTAGCGCCTAAGATCGTTAGCGGTTGTTTGTTCTTTGGCTCTCGATGAAATGACTGATTGATAAACTTCAGCATAATTTTCAGGGGATGGTGTTGGGTTAACTTTGAGCAGTACTTCGCCTTTTTTTACTAAATCGCCTTCATCGTGATAAATTTCTGCAATAGTTCCATTAATTTGTGATTTAACTATCATGGAGTGACGTGGCTTGATATAGCCAATGGCTTCGGCTTGTTCGGTAATATCGCCTAGTTGAACAGTTACGAATTTAGGCGCTATTTTACTGGTGGATTTTTGGTGCCAAGAGTAGAAAAAAATAATAACTATTATGGCTAATACGGTGAATGTAATTAACTTTTTCTTCATTTTCATTAGAGTTACCTTGAGTATCGAAAGTCTGTAAAGTTTAACAAAAAACTGTCGCAGTAGGAAATGCAATCGTGGTTTTACGAAAAAGATTGATTAGTATATTGGAAAAATCATGGCTTTTGTGACCTTGTGTCGCTAAACTATTGGCTATTCTAATAAAAGAGCGAAATTTTTATGCAAAATAAACTCAGAGAATTATTAAAACAAACAATCCACAACATACGTGCGGATTTTGTAGTGCCGCCGCTGGAAAGAACTCGCGATAGTTCGCATGGCGATTTTGCCAGTAATGCAGCGCTTATTTTGGCCAAAGAACTAGCTAAGAAACCACGTGAAGTGGCGGATTTAATCGTAAAGACTCTACCTTCTTTGCCAGAAATAGACAAAATTGAGGTGGCGGGTCCTGGTTTTATCAATTTTTACTTAACTCCAGACGCCAAAAACCAAGTTGTGGCAGATATTTTAAATTTAGGCGAAAAATATGGCCATAATAATATAGCAAAAGGAAAAATTGCTTTAGTAGAATTTGTATCAGCTAATCCAACAGGACCACTTCACGTCGGGCATGGTAGAGGCGCTGCTTTTGGTGCAGTTGTTTCGGATCTTTTAGAAGTTATTGGATACAAGGTTGAGAGAGAATATTACGTTAATGATGCAGGTCGGCAAATGCACATTTTGACGACTAGTATTTGGTTACGTTATTTGGAGCTAAGTGGCGAAGAAATAATTTTGCCTAGTAATTGCTATCGCGGCGAATATGTACGTGAAATAGCAGATCGACTTAGAGTTGAATATGGCGCGCAATTTCGACGTGATGTGAAAATGTTATATGAAGATTTGCCTGTAGATGCGAAAGATGGCGGCGATGGTGATTTTTATATTGATGCTTTGATCGCACGCTCAAAAGATCTTTTAGGTAAAGATGACTATGAAATTATTTTTCAGCAAGGTTTGCAAGATATTTTGGCGGATATTAGAGAAGATTTAGAGGAGTTTGGAGTAACTTTTCAAACTTGGTTTTTAGAGAGCAGCCTTCATAAAAGCGGGAAAATTAAAGAAAGCATAGAGAAGCTCCAAAAAACTGGTTATGTTTATGAGAAAGAGGGTGCTTTGTGGTTTAGGGCTACGCAATTTGGTGATGAAAAAGACCGCGTAGTTATGCGCGAAAATAGCCAGTACACTTATTTTGCATCTGACATAGCTTATCATTTTAATAAGTATCAGCGTGGTTTTGACTTGATGTTAGATGTTTTAGGTGCGGATCATCATGGCTATGCGCCGCGTATTCAGGCTTTTTTAAGAGCAGCGGGATTGGATGAAAAGAAATTGCTGATCCCATTGGTGCAGTTTGCTATTTTATATCGCGGTAAAACTAAGGTACAAATGTCGACTCGAAGTGGTGAGTTTGTTACGCTGCGTGATTTGCGTAAAGAAGTAGGTAATGATGCAGCGCGATTTTTCTATATCATGCGCAAAAACGATCAGCATTTAGATTTTGATTTAGAACTCGCTGTTTCACAGTCGAAAGACAATCCTGTTTATTACATTCAATATGCTTATGCTCGCATATCTAGTGTGTTCCGTCAGATGGAAGAGAAAAATTTAATTTGGGATAAAGTTTCTGGCCTTGCTGAGTTACGACTCTTGAAAAATATACATGAAGAAGATTTGCTGCGTTTCTTAGGGCGCTATGCTGAAACTTTGCAACAAGCGGCCTTAAAGCAGGAGCCACATGTTTTGGCACATTATCTTTTTGAATTGGCAAATTACTTCCATGCTTACTATAATGCCGAGCAATTTCTGGTAGATGATATAAAGCTTCGGAATGCTAGGTTGTGCCTGGTTTTGGCTATACAACAAATTTTAAAAAATGCTTTATATTTACTTGGCGTTTCTGCGCCGGAAGTGATGTAGGTATGGTAAAGGATTACGCTCGAACAACCAGTTATCATCGGAAGCATCATCGAGGTTTTGCGATTTTTATGTCTTGTATCTTATTAGTGCTATTGCTTTTGGTTCTTTGGGGAGGTTATAGCTTCGTAGAACATCATAAATTTGAGAAGGTTAGAGCGCCTTCAAAGGTGAAGCAGATAGAGATAAAAGGGAGCGATGTGAAGCAGAAGGGCAAAGGGCGCAAAAATAATAAAAGGGTGGTTAACGAGATAAAAAACAGTTCAAATAAGGATTCATTACAATATGATTTTTATACCTTGTTGCCAAAACTTAAGGTTTCTTCTGGGGTAGTTAAGAGTTCTGTAAGGAATTAGGCCTTGAAAGAGGCAGAGTTGCCTCCATTATACTTTGTGAGTTACGAGTAAAGTTAGAATCGAATTTTAAAATATAAGTCGTTGATTTATAATGAAAACGTGTAGACATGTTTTCTGGGGGGAATCTTGGAACAATTTCACGGCACAACAATTTTATCAGTACGGCGCGGGGATAAAGTTGCAATTGGAGGAGACGGTCAAGTCTCATTAGGTAATACCATTGTCAAAGGCAATGCGCGCAAAATCCGTCTGCTTTATAACGATTCTGTTATCGTCGGATTTGCTGGTGGTACGGCAGATGCTTTTACACTTTTAGATCTTTTTGAAGCCAAATTAGAAAAACATCAAGGGCATTTGGTTCGCTCTGCTGTTGAACTCGCCAAAGATTGGCGGACTGATAAAATGCTGCGACGTTTAGAGGCTATGTTGGCTGTGGCTGATAAAAAATCTTCTCTCATGATTACTGGTCTTGGAGATGTTATTGAGCCGGAGGGGGGAGTTATGGCGATTGGCTCGGGTGGTAACTTTGCACGTTCTGCAGCATTGGCTTTGTTAGAAAACACTAAGCTAGATGCGCGTAGTATTGTAGAGAAGAGTTTGCGCATAGCTTCCGATATTTGCGTATACACTAATCACCATTTTACTATCGAAGAGTTAAAAACTAACAAGTAGCGAGTGTTTTTTTATGTTAGACTTAAATCAGATTGCTAATCAGGAAAATCTTACACCAGATAAAATTGTCGAAGAGTTGGATCGTTATATTATTAGCCAAGATGCGGCCAAGCGCGCTGTAGCGATAGCGCTTAGAAACCGTTGGCGCAGGCTGCAGGTTAGTGATGAGCTACGCAAAGAAATTAAACCGAAAAATATTTTATTCATAGGTCCAACTGGTTCTGGAAAAACAGAAATAGCTAGGCGTTTAGCGTCTTTTGTAGAGGCTCCATTTATTAAAGTTGAAGCTACTAAATTTACTGAAGTGGGTTATGTTGGACGCGATGTCGAATCTATCATTCGCGATTTAGTCGAAGCAGCAGTTAAGAAAACTCGTGAAAGAGAAAAAATTAAAGTGAAGCAACGTGCCTTTGAAGCAGCTGTGGAGCGCGTTTTGGATGTTATGCTACCAAAATCCGTGAATAGCACACCCTTTGCTGCGGGTGCAGCAGCTATGGGTGAATCAGTTATTCCTCATCCACAAGAAGAAAACTCTACTACACGAGATATTTTTCGCAAAAAAATTCTAGAAGGTAGCTTAGATGACAAGCAGATTGAGGTTGATACAAATATGCCAGGAGTTGGTGTGGAAATTATGACGCCACCTGGTATGGAGGAAATGACTAGCCAATTGCAGAGCATTTTTTCAAATTTAAGCGGGGCGCGTGTTAAGAAGAAAAAGATGCGCGTTAAAGAAGCTTTAAAGCAGCTTTCTGAAGATGAAGCGGCCTTGCTGGTCAATGAAGAAGAAATCAGAAAATCGGCTTTAGAAATCGTCGAACAACATGGTATTGTTTTTATTGATGAAATTGACAAGATTACGGAGCGTACTCACTCACACGTGGGCGGGCCTTCGCGCGAAGGGGTGCAACGTGATTTATTGCCCTTGGTAGAAGGTTGTACGGTTTCAACTAAGTATGGCATGGTCAAAACCGATCATATTTTGTTTATAGCGTCAGGCGCTTTTCATCTTTCCAAACCTTCGGATTTAATTCCAGAGTTGCAAGGGCGTTTTCCGATTCGCGTTGAATTAAGTGCATTGACGGCAGATGACTTTGTGCGTATTTTGATTGAACCGAAAGCTTCTTTAACTGAGCAATATATTGCGCTTTTAGGTGTGGAAGGTGTTGATTTGACTTTTTCTGACGATGGACTGCGTCGCGTTGCGGAAATTGCTTTTCAAGTTAATGAGCGTACGGAAAATATTGGCGCGCGCAGATTGCATACGATTTTAGAGAGATTATTAGAAGAAGTATCTTTTACTGCTCACAAGCTTAAAGCCAAAAGTAAAAAAATTGAAGTTGATGCTTCTTATGTAAACAAACGCTTAAAGCACCTGGCTGATGATGAAGATTTAAGTAGATCAATTTTATAGGAATAAAATTATGGCAATCCAACGACATTCAAAGTTTCCAAATTTCTACGAAGTGCAGCATCCTTTATTGCAACATAAATTATCAATGCTGAGGGATGAAGAGACTGATACTAAAGAATTTAAAGCTTTGGTAAATGAAATCACCTTGCTTATGGCCTATGAAGTGACTAAAGATTTACCAACTAAAATGGCTATTATCAAAACACCTTTGGCGAATTGCGAGGTTCCGGTCTTGACGGGTAAAAAACCGGTAATTTTGCCCATTTTGCGTGCTGGTATTGGTATGGTCGATGCTTTTTTGACGCTTATGCCATCGGCTCGAGTTGCTCATATTGGTTTATATCGCAATGAAAAAACTCTAGAGCCACAGCTTTATTATTTTAAGGTTCCAAAGCAAAGTAAAGATAGACAATTCTACGTTTGCGACCCAATGTTAGCGACGGGTGGTTCAGCTCTTCTGACCATCGAAAAGCTTAAAGCCATTGGGGTTCGTAAAATCACATTTGTTTGTTTGGTGGCAGCTCCAGAGGGAGTGAAGCGCCTAGCTAAAGCTCATCCCGATGTACCTATTTTTGCTGCTAGTTTGGATAGCAGGCTCAATAAAAAAGGCTATATTTTGCCTGGTTTGGGTGATGCTGGCGACCGTATGTTTGGCACGAAGTAGAGCCGCGATTAATCGCATATCTTTGCGTTACCTGATTTAAGTTACCTAACTTGCGTTACCTAAAAAAGGTAATTATAATAAGCTATATTACTTTAACTTATAGGTGCTTAATATGGCTAATATCTTTCCCAGAGGACTTGCTTTAGGTAAGGCTTTTTACGATCGGGTTAATGAGCGTAAAAAGTTGAAAAGCAATATCGAACATACTATTCATTCTGTTCTAATCGCACCCAGAAGATATGGTAAAACTTCTTTAATAGCCCAAGTGTTGTACGAACATAAAGTCAATCATGTTTGGATAGATTTTATGACTATTACTAGTAAAGAAGACTTGCAAGCTAAATTACTGCAGAAAATAGGAGAGCTAGTGGTTGAAATTGTTCCTACAGCAGAAAAGTTAAAAAAGGTTTTAGCAAAATATTTTAAGAAATTAAAGCCAGAGCTTACATTCAAAGTTCCAGGAATACATTTAGCATTGAAACTAAATCAAGACGAAGAGTCTAATAAAGAGGGAATAACAGAGGCTTTAATTAGTTTAGATAGGTTGGCTCAGGAGGTGAATAAGCGTTTGGTTATGGTTTTTGATGAGTTCCAAGAGATTTTAAGAATAGATGAGGAGTCGACTTTACAAGGTTCCATTAGACATGCTGTGGAGAGATCGCAAAATGTCACCTATTTGTTTTCAGGAAGTAAGCACAGACCTTTGCGCCGTATGTTTAATGGCAAAGAGAACCCTTTGTATGCTTTGTGTGAAAATATACCCCTAGATAAAATAGCCAAGGAGGATTATGTTGCATTTATAAATAAAGCAGCAACTAAAAAATGGGGTAAACCCTTGGAAGATAGTATTATGGAAAAAATATTATCTTACAGCGATAGGTATCCTAAATATATTAATGCGCTATGCAGTGCGCTTTGGGTTTCTGGTGAAAAGCCCACAGATAAAGTAGTAGATGAATTATGGCTTTCTTACTTATTTTCTAAAAAAACGGACATTACAGAAGAGCTATCCGACCTAACTTTAAATCAGCGCAAGCTTTTGCAATGGTTGTGTCTAGAGCCAGCGTCAGAGCTATATAGCCAAAAAATACTTCAGGAATTAAGAATGCCTCAATCTAGCTTGCAAAAAGCTGTTGATGTTCTTTTAGAGAAAGATTTTATCACAGAAGAAAACGGTGTTTATAAAGTACTCGACCCAATTTGGGGCAGTTACTTTAAAACATTTTAAAGAAACTTCGGAAGCTCATTTTGAGTGGCTTTGATGTCACTCATGAGATTTTGATAAAGCTTGGTCAGTTCTTTCCAGCTTACTTTTTGTCCTTTCATTTTTTCTAGTTTAGCCGCCGTTTTTTCTAACTTTTCTGCTCCGCAATAACGACAAGCACCTTTTGTCACATGGCCTAACATTATAATTTTTTTCGCATCTTTGGCTTTATAGGCTTGATTGAAATCTTTTTCTAATTTTTCTAAAGTGGTTATAAATTTTACAAATAGTTTTTTGGCAAGGTCTTTTCTGCTAGCTACAGCAAGGGCGGCCTCGTAATTGATGATTTGATTTTTAGATTTTTTTGTCGTGATGTGTGTTGAGGCATTGATAACAGTATGACTACTCTTAGGTAACCATTTTTTAAATAATTTTTTTATTTGTTCAAAAGAGACTGGTTTGGTTACAAAATCATTCATTCCAGCTTTTAAACAATCATTTTTTACTGATTTACCTTGTGCTGTGAGGGCGATGATAGGCACTGTTATCCCTTTTTTTCGAAGTTCTTGAGCTAATTCTTCACCACTTTTATCTGGTAGCTCTAGGTCGCTGAAGATAATGTCGAAATTTTTGGTTTTAGCAAGGTGTAAGGCTTTTGCTGCAGTGTCAGCTAAAAATACTTTACATCCAAAAGACGTCTCTAACATTTTGCGACCGATAAATTGAGCAATAGCGTCATCCTCAATAAGCAAAACCTTATGAAGCAATAATAAATTGTGATTGTCTTTACATACGGCCTTATGTTTGGTTTCGCTAGCTGTTTTTGAGGTAATAAGTGGTAGTTTGAATGGAATAAAACAAGTGAAAGTACTGCCTTTATTGGGTTTGCTTTGTACCTCTATTTCTCCACCTATGTCGTCTAAAAATTTCTTAACTAATCTAAGACCCATTCCTGAACCGGTGTAACGGTTTTGTTGATCTATTGTTTCTTTATTTGGGAATTGTTCAAAAAGTATATTTTGCTTATCTTTTGATATGCCACTCCCAGTGTCGATTATTTCTACCTTAATTATTATTTCTTTACCTTGTTTTTGAGCAATATTAGCGCGGATAGCGACCTTTCCATGATCTGTGAACTTTATGCTGTTAGTCACTATATTTAGTAGTATTCGATAAGTTCGTAAATCATCTCCGATAATGTATTGTGGTATTTTGGGGGATATGACGGTATTTAGCTCAAGACCTTTCATTTGAGCCACAGGATTTTCTAAATTGGCTATATTTTGAATTACTTTAGAAAGGCTAAATTTTCTCTCTAATATGGGTTGGTTTGTATCTTCAGCACTATTTGATGCTAATATTCGGTTTAGAACTTCTAGAAGTTGTTCGGCAGCGCTAGCCAAAATTTTGAGTTTTTTTTTGGATTCGGGATTTGTTTCTTCATTTTCCAGGGTGTAAGTTAGTGCTGCTAAACCGGCTGCTGGCGCGCGTAGATCATGCTCCATGCTGGCTATAAATTGCGTTTTTATTTGATTAGCTCGTTCTAGTTTTTCCTTTGTTGTTTGTAGTTCGGTTTCTAATTTTTTTTGTTGTGTTATGTTTACTGAATTTCCTATGATCCCCGTTATTTTTCCGTTAGCGTTTCTTAGCGGGATTTTGGCAACAACAAAGGTCATTTTTCCTTTGTGGGGTAAGTCAATGACCTCCTCTGTCATCAAGGGTTGGCCAGTTTTCATGACTTGTAGGTCATTTTGATGTAGTAAGTGAGCTAGTTTTTCAGGAAAGATGTCATGATCGGTTTTGCCAATTAGCTCGGATTCGGATTTTAGTCCAGACTCATGTAGCATGTAATTGCTGCAACCCTGATATACTCCTGCTTTATTTTTCCAATAAATACATCCTGGCATATAGCGAGCTATGTTGTGTAGATAGAATTCTATGTCTTTTTTTAACTCTGTTAGAGGTGTGTTTTTCATATCTAGTTCCTGAGGGAGGCTCAAATGAGCTGGGCTATACTACCAATCGGCCAAAACATGATGTATAATATATCAGGGGATCTTAATGAGCAAATTTTGCAGGGTTGCGATGTTCAAATTGCTCTAGCCAATCGTAATTATATGCCAAAAACATGCTACATAATTGGTGATGATAGCTTGACGATAGCTTGCGTCGAGGCATTGTTGCGTTATGATAAAACGGGCGATGTTATTGGAATTGAAGGTATTTTATCTAAAAACCCTGTGGTCCAAGCTTGGACACAAGATCATCGTATTCCTTTCATTTCTTCTGAAGCATTAGAGTCTTTAAAAGGAAAAAAGTTTGATTTTCTACTAAGCGTTTCTAACACTAAAATTCTGCCCGAATGGCTTCTGAAACAACCTAAGCAGTGTGCTATAAATTTTCATAATGCTCCTTTGCCTCTTTATAAAGGGACTAATGCCACTTGTTGGGCTATTTTGGATGGTCAAAAACAGCATGGGGTAGTTTGGCAAGTTATGGAACCTGGTCCAGTAGACGCTGGTCCTATTTTAATGTCCCAATCCTTTCCTATAACAGAAGGCGATACAGCTGTTAGTTTAAATGTAAAATGCCATGAAGTAGGACTGCAACTTTTTCAAGATTTACTTCCACAGTTGGCAAGTACGGTTCCTTTATCTCCTAAACCGCAAGAAGCCCTTACTGAACCTCAAGCTACACAGTATTATGCTTTGTGGCGACGCGCAGAGTGTGCCGCTATTATTTCTTGGGACAACTCTGCCGAAGATATCTATAAATTATATCGTGCTTTATCATTTCGACAGTATTTAAACACAGTGGCTTTACCAAAATTCTTTTTCAAGGACCACATGTTTATTCCTAAAGTCATGCATGTTCATCCCACTAAGACTGCAAATAGTTCACCAGGTACTGTGATTGCTATGGAAAGTGACGGTAGTATTAGATTTGCTACAGGTAGTACTGATCTTTTATTGAGAGATATTGTTGATGTACATGGGGAGGATTGGTCTTCTGCTAAGTTACAAAGCGAATTAGGGCTGGTTGAAGGGATAATTTTGCCAGTAATACCCAAAAGCGAAGCAAATGAAATACAAAAACTTTCTGAGCAGATAGCAAAAGCTGAAATCTTTTGGGTTAGGGCATGTGCTGCCGCCAAACCTTTGTCTGTGCCATTTGAACAAAGTATGCAAGTTGGTAAAAATCTCTCAACCGCTATAGTTGAACTGCATAGTTTTGTTTTACCTACAGTAGGTATAGCTCAGAAACTTGCTGAATCAACGCCTAGTTGTGTTGATGTTGCTTTGACTTTATTATTTTTATATTTTGCTCGTATTAACCAGTACGATACTTTTTCAGTAGGTTTTGAAACTTCCATTGCGCATTTATCGCCACCAGCTTCTGATATGTTTGCTAATAGAGTGCCTTGGACTTTCGATATAGATGTTAGTAATAAAAAATTTGTTGAGCTATATGCTCTAGTCAAAGAAAAAAGAAAGAAAATCAGTGAAAAGGGTACCTACGAAATTGATATGTTCTTGCGTTATCCGGAATTACTAGGCAAGAAATTAACGTTTCCAATTACTGTAGGCATTAGTGATGGTCGTTCCATTAACGTACCTAGGTTTGGAGATAGTATTTATATAGGCGTTTCTCTAGATGGCGACCTAAACCTGATATGTACTAATCGCAATCAAGTTGCTGTTATGGAGAGGATGTTAGGACATCTACAAGTTTTAGCTAAGAACGTGAGTGAAAATTTAACAAAATCTATTACAGAATTGTCAATTTTAATCCCAGCGGAAGAGGGGCGGTTGAAAGCATTAGATAGGACTCAGGTACCAGAAACGTCAGCTACGGTAATCGATTGTTTTGAAAGGGAAATTATGGATCAGGAGTCTTTGGTTGCTATTACGTGTGGCAATGAAGATAAAACGTATCGGGAGTTAAACGGAAAAGCTAATTGTTTTGCTCATTATTTGCTGGGGGTGTTAAAGCTTCAGCCGGGTGCTGGGGTAGCTGTATCTATGGACCCTTCACCCGAATTGGTTGAAGTTATACTGGCGATTTGGAAAGCACGTTGTGTTTATGTGCCTATTGACCCAAGCTATCCAGCTTCGCAGTCTAAATATATGTTGCAAGATGCGAGGGCACTATTATTAGTGAGCGATAAGCCAGGTTTAGTGCAAAAAGTTATGCGCCCTGATCCCAGTGATAGTACAGCATGTTACGCTGGTAGACATATAATTTATGATTCTAAAGAATTTTCTAATCAAAAGAATAAAAATCCTTCCAAGAGTTCGAAAGGTTCTAGTCCTTCTAAACCTAACGTTCAACAAGCTTACCTCCAAAGCCAACCTAGTGATCTTGCCTATATAATTTACACTTCTGGTTCTACAGGTAAACCTAAAGGTGTAGCGGTAAGTCATGAAACTTTTTTTAGTTCTATGCAGGCTCGTTTAAAGGCATATGAGCCATCCAGCAGTTGTCCGGGTTTTATTTCGCCTCATAAAACATTAACTCTTCTATTTTCCTTGTCTCCAGCTTTTGATACTTCTATGGCCGCTATCTTTTGGCCGCTTTTGAAAGGTGGCAGGCTAGTGATACCTAAGCCTTATGCTTTATTGGGTAATGCAAGAGAGCTAGTGAAATTAATTAAGCGCCAGCAGGTTTCTCATCTCATATGTGTCCCTAGTTTATATGTTAAAATTTTAGACGCTGCGCCGCAAAAGAAAGGCGCTCTAGGTTACTTGCAAATTGTTATTTTGGGAGGAGATAAATGGCCGGAAACATTGTTATCAACGCATGAAAAGCAAATGGTTCCAGCTCGCTTGTACAATGAATATGGTTTAACTGAAACTGGTATTTGGAATACAACCGCTTTGATATATGATCCATCTACTCGTCAAATATTCGACATAACTATCGGTCAGCCAGCTATTGGTTCGGGAATATGGATTTTAGATAAATTTGGTCAGCCAGTTCCGCCGGGTGGAGTTGGGGAGATCTATATTGGTGGCTATCTTGCTGCTGGTTACGTGAATTTACCTGAAAAAGTAAATGAAAGATTTGTAGTGAAAACGCTTTTTGGACAAGAAAGACGTCTTTACAAAACAGGCGATTTAGGTTGGTTCGGTGAAGATGGCAATATACGTTTTTTGGGTAGGAGTGATAATCAAGTTAAAGTGCGTGGTTATCGCATTGACCCGACGCAAATCGAGACTGTATTGGCTGAGATTCCTCACATTAAAGAGTGTGTTGTTGTAGCGCGCGACTTTCAAGGGCGGGAAAAAGAATTGGTGGCCTACATTGCTTTTGATCAAGCTGAAAACCAAAAGACCCCATTGGATATTAGAATTTTTCTACAGTCTAGACTTCCAGCCTACATGATCCCCACTTTTTATGTGATTTTAGATCAATTGCCGCTTACGCATAATCTCAAGATTGACAGAAGCAAATTGCCAGCACCAATGGAAAAGAAAAGATTATTAAGTAGTCCTGCTATTCCTCCTTCTTGTATTGAGGAAGAGAGTTTACTGGATATCTGGAATGAAATTTTAGGCTATCATGGGCAACAGATAGGTATAACTGATGATTTCTTTAATTTAGGTGGAACTTCATTGCAGGTGACGACCCTGTTATCACGCGTAGAACATTATTACAGTAAGCCCAATCAACCTGTTAAAATTAAATTGGCTGCTTTCTTTGAGGAGCCAACTATTCGAAATTTAGTTCGTATAATTCACTCGCAAACAAGTGAAACAAGCATTGCATCAACTAAAGTGAGTTCATCATCCGTGCCACTTTTTGTAGAGGATGTTCGTCAACTTATAAGTCAGCTTCCTAAGAAAACGACAGCTGTAGCTAGTGCAATCATGCTAATGGGGCGGACGATATTTTTGACCGGAGCGACCGGTTTTCTGGGTGTTTATTTATTGCGTGATTTATTGAGGCATGGCAACCTCGGAAAAATATATTGCTTAGTGAGAGCACCTAACCAGGAAGCTGCCGAGCAAAGATTAATTTTGATTGCGAAAGCACAAAAATTAGGATTCGATCTGTTAACGCCAGAAGGGAAATTAAAACCAGAAATACAGTGTGTTGTTGGTGACTTGACTAAACCTCATCTGGGTATGGTATCTGCAGATTGGGATAAATTAGCTGAAGAGGTCGATGTTATTTATCATAATGGAGCCGAAGTACACCACCTCAAACCTTATAGCACTCTAAGGGCAAGTAATGTTTGTAGCGTTATGGAGATAATAGACCTTGCTAGTCAAGGAAAAACGAAAGAAATTCATTATGTGTCCACCCTATCTAGCGGTCTTGAGAGGACGGGTAGTGTGGTAGAAATCACTGAGAATGAGCCAAGTTTGGCGCAGTACGATGAGCAGTTATCAGCGAGTGGCTATTCGCAAAGTAAATGGGTGGCTGAACGATTACTTACGGCAGCCAGAAAGCAACTAAGTATACCTGTGTTTATTTATCGACCTGGGTGGATCAGCGGTGATAGCAGGACAGGTGGCAGTATTCCAGAGCAAAATCATTTAATGCTGCTTTTGAAAGGAGCCATAGAAATGGGTGTTGCTCCAGATTGGAATATAAGGTTAAACCTCAACCCCGTAGATGTTGTTAGCCAAGTGATAGTACTTGCATCGCTTTCATCACCTACTGCCCGTGCTGTTCCGGCTCAAGTATTTAACTTTTACAACTTGCATTCTGTAACGTGGAAAGAACTGATTCAGCACGTAAATGAACATTACAAACCAATAACAAAAACCTCAGAGAGTTGTGTTAGTTTGATTGGTTATGGGGATTGGCAAAGGGCGTTGCAGACCCTTAAGCCAACTAGCGCTGTATATTCTATCAGTTCTCTTTATTTAGAAAAAACAGTGGCTCCAGATGCAGAATGTTTAGTGCGCTCGGACAACACTAGTAAAGTAATGGATATAATGAGTCTCTGCTGGCCACAAATTAATGAGGATTTGCTTTCAGCGTATTTTGGTTGGATGATGAGTTGTGGGTTTTTAAGCCTCAAGCCTAAGTATGTTGAGCTAATGGTTAGTAGTTCTGCAAGTAGTAGTGGTAGATCTTCTCCGGCATCATCTTCTTGCTCGTCTTCTTCAACTTTGTTTGGGGTGTCTCCGTCTTCTTCTTCCCCTTTGCCGACAGCATGTACGCCTCCTCCTAGGGTAGATGTATTTACAATACAAGAAATTACACAGTAATTCTTAGAAAGAAGGTTGGCAGTTCGGGCAATAAAAGGTACTGCGCTGGCCTAATCGATTAGAGATAATTTTTGTATTACATACGTAACAAGCTAAACCTTCTCGGCCGTAAACCTTGTGCTCATTTTGAAAAGAACCACTTTTGCCGTCACTATGAACATAGTCACGAATGCTAGAGCCGCCTTTGGCTATAGATTCTGTTAGAACATGTTTAATGGCTTCGACCAGAGCATCATATTGCCTAAAGGTTAAAGATTGAGCGGGTTGGAAAGGGCTGATTTTGGCTAAAAACAAAGCTTCGTTGGCGTAAATGTTACCGATGCCAGCAACGATGTGGCTATCCATAAGAAGCTGTTTAATGGCAGTGCGATGATTTTTGCATCGTCTGGCTAGTTCTAAGCCATTAAAATCTTCTGTAAGTGGCTCTGGGCCTAAGTCTATAAGCAATTTGTGTTCGTATGGATCTTCTTTTGTCCAAAGTATAGCGCCGAAACGCCTTGGATCAGTAAATCTCAAAGTAAATTGATCCGCAAAATAAATTGTCAAATGCTCATGCGGTAATTTGGGTTGCGAGGTTTTCAAAAATCTCAACGCCCCCGTAAATCCTAAGTGCACTATCATTGTGCCTTTGGGCGTATGAAAAAGTAGATATTTAGCGCGGCGGGTTAGGTCGCTAAAGGTAGTTCCGGTGAGCTCAGCAGTTAAATTGGGAGTAATTGGCCAACGTAAATTTTCCTGCCAAACTTGAACTTTGTTAATGGGGCGTTTTAGGATTTGCTGTTTTAAGGCGCGGCAAATAGTTTCAACTTCAGGTAATTCAGGCATAGAGGAGTTTTGAATTACAGATTATAGAAAAACATGTCTACAATATTTATTTACAAATCAAAGAGTTATGTTTTGAGGTTCAATTCTCTATTTGTAATTACTTAATTTTGTCTTCTTTGAAGATTACGTGCATGCCGCACTTGCCGGTTTCTTTGTTGAAGGCACGGGGATCAAATTTCTTCTTGTTTATTTTTTCGGTACTTTTACGTTTGTTTTTGGTTGTGGTGTAATACATACCTGTGGAATTGCCGTCAGCTTGTTTGCCGGTGGAAACTAGTTTGATTTTTTCGCGTACTGCTGCCATGTTGTTTTACCTCAAAGTTTTTAGGCTAAGATATCTTTTTCCCATTGTTTAATATTTTTCAAAACGTTTTCAATGCCAAGTTTGTCAATGACGCGAATGCCTTGCGTCGATACTCTGAGCTTAATAAAACGTTTTTCTGTTGGCAGCCAAAACCTGTGCTGTTGCAGATTGATATTGAATCTGCGCTTGGTTTTTATATTGGAATGCGACACTTTGTGCCCAATAGTGTGGCGCTTTTTAGTAACTTTACATATCTTAGACATAATAAACTCGTATATTTCTAGAATATTTAAACCTATTTGAAAGACGATTCTTATACCAGAAAATCATGATGGTTGCAACAGCAGGAGTGAATCTAATAGAATCTAAAATCTAATAGGGTCAGGTCTAACATATCACATTTTGTTAGATGTTAGACCTGACCCCAAAAAACATGTCCACAGGTTTTCTTTATAAATCAACAACTTACAAAATGAAGTTACTGTGTGCTCAATTTTTTCTTACGCAGAAGCACTTTGTGTGGATGTGGAAGCTTGTGATCAACTGTCACGACATGATAGGTTGAATCGGATTTGTAATAATCTTGACCTCTTTCGATGAAATGCTCATCCATTCTTTCGGGGTTAAAGAATGTTTCGCATACTTCTTTAGCCATTTTTATTTCAAAATATTTGCAGCAATAAATATCAATGCTTATATAATTTTTCACGGATAAGGTATGGATTACAATTGAGCTTTCGATGAGAGGCGCCCAGCCAGATAGACCAGCTTTATCAGGATAGAGAGAGGCATCTGAACGAAAAATATAGGGCGGCGACTGTTTTTTCATGCCTAATTTTTCTACCATTTCGTCTAAAAATTTATAACAAAGTTCTAAATTATCACAGATGCCGTCTTTGCAGTTGTAAAGATCTAGCAGTAATTGATATCCAAAAACGTGTTTGAGTTGCTTGCTTTCCATAAGAAAAACCTGGTTATATTTATTAAAGTTAATTATAAATCAAGAAATTACTGCTTCTAGTAGCTTCTCTACCAGCAAATCCTGTTCTGTTTCTGAAAGGTATGGATGCATAGGAAGACTTAGAACTTTTTCTGCAATATTTTCGACAACTGGTAAACGCAAATTGGTATATTGCGCACTTATTACTGGCTGTTTGTACATTGGTTCCGGATAGTGCACAGCTGTTGGAATGCCGGCTTCTTGTAATTTTTTTTGTACTGCGTCGCGGTTTTCTACCTGTACAGTGTATTGAGCATAAACACAGGTGTTGTGTGGTTCTATGTACGGCGTGATCAGGTGAGGGGAAAGCAATTTTGTGTACCTTTCCGCTACTCTTTGTCTTATGCCAATTTCTTCTTTGAAGAGAGGAAACTTAGCCAGTAAAATTGCAGCTTGCATAGTGTCCATGCGGCCATTTACGCCGATGTGTGTATGATGATAACGTCGATCTTGGCCATGCTCGCGGATTTCGCGCATGAAATTGAAAAGTTTGTCATCGTTAGTAAAACAAGCCCCGCCGTCGCCGTAACAGCCAAGTGGTTTAGAAGGGAAAAAACTTGTCGCTGCTATTGTGCTAAGATTACAAGAGTGTTTGCCTTTATAAGTTGCACCAAGGCTTTGCGCAGCATCTTCTAAAACTGCTAGGTTATGTTTTTTGGCGATAGCATTTATTGTATCGAAATCCGGACATTGGCCATATAAACTCACTGGTAAAATTAATTTGGTTTTAGGCGTTATAGCTGCTTCGATTTGTTTTACATCTAAGTTATAAGTTTTGCTATCGATATCAACAAAAACTGGTTTAGCTCCCAGAAGTAGAATAGCTTCGACAGTGGCAAAAAATGAAAATGGCGTAGTTATTACTTCATCGCCAGGTTTGATTTGAAGCGCCATCATGGCGATTAAGAGAGCATCAGTGCCATTTCCAAGCAATAGACAATGTTTTGCTCCTACAAAATTGGCAAGGGCAGTTTCACATTCTTGAACTTCCGGTCCTAGAATATATTTTCCATGTTCCAGAACCCTCTGAATTCCTGCATTTATCTCACTTTTGACACGACTGTATTGGGTTTTTAAGTCTACGAATTGCATATGTTCCCCCTTTAGATTGTTATATGCAAAAGAGAAGTGATTTATCTTCTCTTTGCTGTATAATTGGCGTCCACGGAGTTTTCTTTTCACCCCCGCATTTGGATGCGACATTTTAATCACATTATATTTTTAACACAAGAACCAGAGGGGTTAACATGAATTCAACAATTACCGCTAATTTCATTAGTAAGTTTTGGGACGATTCAGTCATGCCGAGTTTATGCGATTATATTCGCATTCCTTGTAAATCTATTAATTTTGATGAGAACTGGGAAAAAACTGGCGATTTTGCTACTGCTTCGCGCTTGGTTGGGGATTGGATTTTAAAGCAGGGTATTCCAGGTACTAAAGTGGAAGTTTTAGAGATTCCCAAACGTACTCCGGTTTTATTTGTGGAAATACCAGGGAATGCTCCAGGTACAATTTTGTTTTATAGTCACTTAGATAAAATGCCGGAAAGTACTGGTTGGGACGAAGGCTTAAGTCCTTGGACTCCAGTTATTAAAGATGAAAAATTGTACGGTCGTGGTGGTGTGGACGACGGTTATGCGCCTTATTCAGCTGTTGCTGCTATTAAAGCTCTTCGCGAACAAGGTATCCCTCATGCCAAATGTTTATTTTTCATTGAATATGCTGAAGAATCTGGCAGTCCAGATTTCATGCCATATCTAGAGAAATTTAAAGATAAGATTGGTGAACCGAATTTAATTTTAGTGTTAGATAATGATGGAGCTGATAGCGAACGTCTCTGGGAAATTACATCTATCCGCGGTAATTTTTCTGCTACTTTAAAAGTTTCTATGTTATCCAAAGGTGCACATTCTGGCGTAGTGAGCGGAATGGTGGCAACGCCGTTTAGAATTTTGCGTCAACTTTTAGATCGTATTGAAGACCAGAAAACCGGTAAAGTATTACTCGAAAGCGCGCATGTTGAGATCCCGGAATTTTTTAAAGATCAAGCTAAGAGTGTTGCGGCAATTATTGGTGATAAAGTTATGGAAGCTTTGCCACTTTTAGATGGTTGCAAACCACTGACAACTAATGCGTCAGATATTCTAATCGACACAACCTGGAGACCAACCTTGTGTGTGACTGGAGCGGAAGGTTTGCCGCACATTAAAGATGCAGGCAACGTACTTTTACCGTTTATTGAAGTAAAACTCAGTATGCGTATGCCACCACGTGTGGATATGAAAAAAGTTGTTGCAGAAATGAAGCAGAAGCTGGAAAGTGACGCGCCTTATGGTGCAAAAGTGGAATTCAATGTTACTGTCGATCCAATGATTGGTTGGGATTCCTTGAGCGCTGGTGGTGCTAGTTGGGTAGAGGGTGCATTTAACGATGCATCTAAAACTTATTTTGGGAAAGACGCAGCTTTTGTTGGAACTGGGGGCAGTATTGGTCCAGTTGCTATTTTGGCGGAAGTTTTCCCCAAAGCGCGTATGCTTTTGACTGGCGCTGGTACACCAGATTGCGGTGCACATGGACCAAATGAATTTTTGTCTATTCCGCTTGTCAAAAAAGTTACCTGTTGTGTAGCGCATTTACTGGCAGAACATAGTAAAGCTAATAATTAATATTAAGAGGAGATAAACAATGTTAATAGGCGTTCCGAAAGAAATTAAAATTCGTGAATATCGAGTTGGTTTGGTGCCATCTTCTGTGCGCGAACTGATTGATAATGGCCATAAAGTTATAGTTGAACATGATGCTGGGGCTGGTATTGGTTGTTTAGATGAGCATTACAAAGCAGTTGGCGCAACTATTATTCCGACAGCAGCTGAGATTTTTGCAAAAGCTGATATGATTGTCAAAGTTAAAGAGCCACAACCTGTTGAATGCAAAATGTTGCGTGAAGGGCAAATATTATTTACTTATTTGCATTTAGCTCCAGATCCGGAACAAACCAAAGCTTTGATGGATTCTAAATGTATTGCTATTGCTTATGAAACTGTTACTGATAAAAACGGTAAATTACCACTTTTATCTCCTATGAGTGAAGTTGCAGGAAGATTATCTATCCAAATGGGCGCGCATTGTTTGGAAAAGCGTCAAGGTGGAGCGGGTGTATTGCTTGGCGGTGTTCCAGGGGTTAGTCGTGGTAAAGTTGTTGTTTTGGGGGCAGGTGTAGTTGGAACTAACGCTATGCTAATGGCTATGGGAATGGGTGCTGATGTTACTATTTTGGATAAATATATTCCTCGTTTACAGGAATTGGATACTATATTTGGTTCAAAAATTAAAACTATGTATGCCAACAATGACAACATTGAAAGATGTGTTATTGATGCTGATTTAGTGGTAGGTGGCGTGCTTTTACCTGGAGCTGCTGCACCGAAAGTTGTAACGCGTGCAATGCTTAAAAAAATGCGTCCAGGTTCAGTGTTAGTAGACGTTTCCATTGATCAAGGTGGATGTTTTGAAACTAGCCGCCCGACTAGTCATGACAGTCCAACTTATGTTGAAGAAGGTATTGTGCACTATTGTGTAACCAATATGCCGGGTGCTGTGCCGCGTACTTCAGCATTTGCTTTAAATAACGCAACATTGCCCTTTAGTGTAGCTTTGGCAAATAAAGGCTACAAAAAAGCTTTATTAGAAGATCCACATTTGTTAAATGGTTTGAACGTGTGTCATGGTCATTTAACATATGAAGCTGTTGCGCGAGATCTTGGTTTGACTTATAAGCCAGCTAAAGAGATTTTGTGAATTGTAGGGGCGCACCTATGTGCGCCCTTTTTGTTTGGGGCAGACACGCAGGTCTGCCCCTACGATTTTGGAGTGTAATTCCATGCCAAATTATTTTATAAGTCGCTCTACAACCAAATCTATCCCCATTTTTCCTCTCAACAAAAAAAAGCTGACAGAATGGCTAAAACGTCAATCTGTAGCAGTGAATAATTGGGTTAAGGCCAATAACTTCGATGCTAAATCTGGCGAATTTTGTTTTTTAGCAAGTAGTAAAAATGGAGTTTTAGAAAAAGTTCTTTTAGGCGTAGAAGATGCCGATGATTACTGGGCTTTTGCTACTTTGCCGAGTAAATTGCCGCAAGCCCAATATGTAATTAGTTCTGATTGGAATACGAAGCAATTAGAGCGAGCATCCATTGCTTGGGGGCTTGGGACTTATAGTTTTGCTAAATATAAAAAAGCTTCTCCTATCAAAGCTAGCCTAGTTTTGTCGCAAGGTGTAGACAAAAAATATGTGGAAGAAATTACAGCAGCGATATGTTGGGTACGCGATCTTATAAATATGCCGAGCCAAGATTTTGGTCCAGATGACTTGGCTAAAGAGGCGCTAAATTTAGCGAAAGAATTTTCTGCTAAAGCCACAGTGGTTATGGGTGAAAAGCTTCGCCAAAATTTTCCAGCAGCGTATGCGGTTGGAAAGGGCAGCTTGCGAGCTCCGCGTTTGATTGATTTTAGTTGGGATAAAAAGAAAAATGTTAAGAGCCTTACTTTAGTTGGTAAAGGGGTTTGTTTTGATAGTGGCGGTATGGATTTAAAACCGCCGCCGTTTATGGTTACCATGAAGGACGATATGGCGGGGGCCGCTCATGCACTAGCTTTAGCGCGTCTTATTATGACTTTTGATTTACCAATTAATTTACGCGTTATCATTCCAGCTGTTGAAAATATGTTGGCACCTAATAGCTTTCGTCCGGGGGATATTTTAAAAACGCGTTTAGGAAAGACGGTAGAAGTTGGTGATACAGATGCCGAAGGAAGATTAATTTTAGCGGATGCACTGACTTTAGCTTGTGAAAAAAAGCCGGATTTACTTCTCGATTTTGCAACTTTAACAGGAGCGGCTAGAGTAGCTCTGGGCCCAGAATTGACGGCGCTTTTTACTGATCACGAGGAAATGGCGCATAATTTGTTAATAAAAACTGCCGAAGAAAAAGAACCGCTTTGGTGGCTACCGCTTTATGCGCCTTATAAAGAAATGTTGGAGAGCAAAGTTGCCGATTTGATTAACGTTTCTAATACGCGCTATGGTGGAGCTATTACTGCTGCTTTATTCTTGAAAGAATTTGTGACAAAGGGAACTTCTTGGGCGCATTTTGACCTTGCTGCTTGGCACGATAGAGCTAAGACTGGCCGTGCCGCTGGTGGTGATGCTATGTTTTTAAGAGGGATCTTTAATTATTTGAGGGAATGGGCGGAAAACAAATAAGAAGGTTATATGAAAAATAAAAAATTCGTTAAAGCACTGATGGTTGTTGTGATAGCCATGTTTGGTTCAACTGCAGCTCATGCCGAGGTCGGTGAGTGTTTACATGGACAAGAAATACTACCCTCTTTAATTTGTTACGGGCCCGCAACGCTAAATGGCACTACTGTGACTGGGAAAGTCTTGGTTTTTGGTCCTTTAAAAGCCACAGATTCCCAAATTGGATCTTTGCAAGTAACCGGTCCCACAACATTGGTTTCTTCAACTGTGCAAAATATGGCTATAGTGGAAGGCCCATTAAATGTAGTAAATTCAAAACTTGCTGTTTTAGAGGTGCTTGGTCCGGTAATTTTTAGCGCTTCCAGCGTGCGTGGAAATGTTGATATTCGGGGGCCTGTTAGCTCCACCAAAACTAAATTTGCTTCTTCTTTGCGCATTGCATCAGATAAAATTACGCTCATTTCCACAACAATAGATGCTTCAGTTACCATCAAAGGTTCCGCTGAATCACCGGTGTTAAGTTTGCAAAATAGAAGTACTGTTGCAGGTTCTGTAACCTTCGAAGGTTTTGCTGGCGTAGTAAAAATTGACTCTGAGTCTAAGGTCAACGGCCAAATTTTAAATGGCAAGCTTGGGGCTGTTACTCTATAAAAAAATTTTGATTATTGCGCGAAAGCGGCGAAGCAGCTAGTATAGACGCTTATGAAAACTGATGTGATAATTATTGGCAGCGGTGCAGCTGGTCAAGTCTTAGCTCTTAGTTTAGCTGAGAAAAATTGCCACGTTGCATTGCTTTCTAAAGGTGAGCTTACTGAATGCAGCACAATGTACGCTCAGGGTGGTATTGCGGCTGTTATGAACGAAGAAGACAGCATTGAAGAACATGTTGCAGATACGCTAATCGCTGGAGCAGGTCTTTGCAACACCGAAGTTGTGCGGTTTGTAGCAAGTAATGCCAAAGATGCAATTCATTGGCTAGTTGATCACGGAGTTACTTTTACACAAACGCCGAAAGATGACGGTCGTGTTGAATATCATCTAACACGCGAAGGTGGTCACAGCCATCGCCGCATATTGCATGCAGCGGATGCGACGGGTAATGAAATCGAAAGTAAGTTAACTTATCTTACACAAAATAATTCTAACATTACAATTTTTACAGAACACACGGCTGTTGACTTGATTAAGCAAGACGATAAATGTGTCGGCGTGTACGTTTTAGATAATAAGACACAAAAAGTTCAAACCATGCGGGCTAAATTTGTAGCGCTTGCAACAGGTGGAGCGAGCAAAGTTTATCTTTATACCAGTAATCCAGATTGTGCGAGCGGTGATGGTATTGCTATGGCACATCGTGTTGGCTGTGCCATTTCTAATATGGAATTTAATCAGTTTCATCCAACTTGTCTTTATCACCCACAGGCTAAATCTTTTTTGGTCACCGAAGCTGTGCGTGGCGAAGGTGGATATTTGCTTTTGCCAGATGGAAAGCGCTTTATGCTCGATTTTGATGAAAGGGCAGAGCTTGCTCCGCGCGATGTTGTAGCAAGGGCTATAGATCACGTCATGAAGCGCTATGGTTTGGAATGTGTATATTTAGATATTAGTCATAAATCTAAAGAATTTATTATTGATCATTTCCCGAATGTTTATAAAAAATGTTTGGAATTTGGTTTTGATATGACTGAAGGTCCTCTGCCTGTAGTGCCAGCAGCGCATTATACTTGTGGTGGAGTTGTGGTAGATAAGAAAGCTCACACTAATTTACCGAATCTTTATGCGCTTGGCGAAGTATCATGTACAGGGCTTCATGGAGCGAATCGCATGGCGAGCAATTCCTTGTTGGAATGCATTGTTTATGCTAGATCTGCTAGCGAAGATATTTTGAATAATTTAGATAAAGTGAGTGATCCAAGACCAGTAAAGGCTTGGGATGAGAGCCAGGTGACGGATTCTGATGAAGAGATCGTCGTTACGCATAATTGGCAAGAACTGCGCCGTCTTATGTGGGATTATGTTGGCATTGTTCGCACTAATAAAAGATTAGCGCGCGCCGCACGGCGTATCGATTTACTTAAAGCAGAAATTCAAGAATATTACGGCCATTTTCGTGTTTCTAAAAACTTGCTCGAGCTACGTAATCTCGTTATAGTTGCCGATTTAATAGTCAAGGCAGCCGAGGCGCGCAAAGAGAATATTGGTTTGCACTACAATTTGGATAATTGCAAATGAAAAAAATAATAACACTTCTAGTTTTATTAAACGTGGTTTTATTTCTCACGGCTTGTGGACAATCTGGTGGATTGTATTTGCCGGCTAAGCAGTCGAACTCAGACCTCAACTTAAAAGCGGAAGTCATTGATAAATAAAGAATTCACGTAGACATGTTTTTATAGAATTATGATCGAATTCTCCAAAATGCAAGCCTTAGGTAACGATTTTGTTGTTATCGATGCTATAAACCAGCAAATCAATCCAAATACTTCTTGGATTAGACGTATAGCCGATCGGCATTATGGCATTGGCTGCGATCAAGTTTTATTTCTGGAAAAAGCGCGCGATGCGAAAAGCGATTTTTTCTGTCGTGTGTTTAATGCCGATGGTAGCGAAGCAGAGCGAAGTGGCAATGGCGCACGTTGCCTGGCGAAATTTATTCAACAGAAAAACTTAAGTCAGAAGCAGCGCATCTTGGTTGGCACTATCCAAGGTTCATTCAAGCTAGTTTCAGAAGATGATGGCAGAATTAGTGTTAATATGGGTGTGCCCTCTTTCGCAGAGTACAAAGCAGAAGTGCAAAGTTTGGCTGTTTTTGTAGGAAATCCACACGCTGTTTTGTTAGTTGATAATTTAGAGAATGTTGATGTAGCAAATTTAGGGAAAAAAATTTGTATGGATGCTTATTTCCCTGGTGGTGTTAACGTTGAGTTTATGCAAGTTATTTCTAGAAATCACATACGTTTACGCGTTTATGAACGGGGGACTGGGGAAACTTTGGCGTGTGGTAGTGGAGCGTGCGCGGCAGTAGTAGCAGGGCGGATTTGGAAGATCTTAGATAGCGATGTTAGGGTGAGTTTTGCGGGAGGAGATGTGGTTGTTAATTGGGAAGGAGAGAATAAGGATTTGTGGTTACGTGGATCGGCTACATATATTTTTGATGGAGCTATTTCGAAAAATTGATGTTTTTACTAGGAATAAAAAGAAAAAGTCGTATATAATACGCGGAACATTTTTTAATTTGTTTTAGCAGGATGTATAAAATGGCAAGAAGTAATACTAAGAACTTAAAGAAGCGCGTAGTCAGGATAGCAGCTAAACTTAAATCGAAGGTAGTGAGAAGACCTCTGAAAGCCAAGGTAACGAAAAAAGCTCCGAGCAAAAAAGTTTTGGTTAAAAAAAACAAGAAAGTTTTGTCTCCAAAAAAAGCTTTGCCGAAATTAAAAGCTAAGGTGGTTAAAAAGAGTAAAGCAAATATCATATCAAATAAAAAATCCGTAATGACTAGTAAGAAACCCGCAAAAAAAATTATTTCTTCTAAAGCCTCAGCTAAGTTAGTTAAGGTTGTGAAAGGGAAAGCTCCTGTTATCAGAAAAGATTCCACTTCCGGGCCATTGGGAATTTTGCCATATAAGCTTCAAAAGGATGAAGAGTATATGGGAGATAAGCAGTTACGGCACTTCGAACAAATTCTTAATCTTTGGAAAAAGCAGTTGATGCAAGAGGTTGATCGCACTATTTACGACATGCAAGGTGTTGTGAACTATCCAGATCAGGTTGATCGGGCAAGCCAGGAAGAAGAATTTAGCTTAAAATTACGTGAACGTGATCGTGAACGCAAATTATTAAAGAAAATTGATGAAGCTTTGCTTCGAATTAAAAATGGTGAGTATGGATATTGTGATGAATGTGGAGCTGAGATTGGTATTCGTCGGTTGGAAGCGCGCCCTATAGCTACGCAGTGTATTGAATGTAAAACTATAGCTGAACTTCGAGAAAAACAGATTGGTGGCTAATTGTTTGTCACTATACGGTTTTTCATGGTTTTTATTTTTTTAATTTTAGGAGATTAAATAATGTGCAAAATTGGACATAAACTTATCGTCATAGTAACAGTTTTGATTGCTCTTGCGGCAGCTTTATTAGTTACTTTGTGGCACGAACAAGGATTAGTCTACATCGTGTTTATCAGCAGATTTTTCGACATTATGTTGCCGGTCTTGGCAGTTGGAGCCTTGCTTAAGTATTTATTTACTTGCCCCTATCATCATCGTTGCAATTGTGGTGACAATTGCTCTTGCAAATCTGAAGATGATAAATGCTGCTGCGATTCTGAGCCAAAAGTAGCTCGTAAAGGCCGCCCGAAAAAGAATCCTGCATAACGAAAAAGCAATTTCGTTATATTTTTTTAGGAAGCACTTGAACTTTGCGTAGTTCAGGTGCTTTCTTGTATGTGAGAGTAGAGTATTTTAAGTGAATAATAAAAATAAAATTCATAGCATGACTGCGTTCGCGCGTTTATCCGAGCATTCTATGCTTGGCACTTTGACTTGGGAGATTCGTACGGTTAATCATCGCTATTTGGATCTGAATATACGTATCCCTGAACGTTTTGGCTTTCTGGAGCAAAATGCGCGCGAGATTCTACGTAAACAATTACAACGTGGGCGAGTTGATTGTTTTTTACGTTATCAGCCTGATAAAAAACAAAATTTCGGTTTAGCTATCGATGAAAGTTTAGTCGATGGTGTGGTTAAATCTTTAACTCAAATCAGCAAGAAATTTACAACCCCAACAGCGATAGATCCAGTTAGTATTTTAAGTTTGCCGAACGTTTTGCAGGAGGAAGCGATCGATGAACAAAAATTCAGTGAATTGGCTCTGGAATTGCTCAAGAAAACTGTACATGAACTTTCCGTAGTGCGTGAGCGTGAAGGGAAGGCTCTTCGCCTAGTTTTAGAGCGTTCTTTAGGCTTGGCAGAGCAGGAAATTTCTCGTATTCGCGAGAATTTTCCTTTGGCTATAAGTAATGAAAAGCAAAGAATTGCAGAGAAACTTGCGGAAATTAAAACTGAGTTAGATAGTAGTCGCTTCGAGCAAGAGATGATATTTTTTGCTCATAAAGTTGACATTATGGAAGAAATAGACCGTCTAATAATTCATACAGAAGATTTCCAAAGAATTTTGCGTGAAGGCGGCAATGTGGGTAAAAGATTGGATTTTCTATTACAGGAAATGCACAGAGAGACCAATACTATGGCTGCTAAGTCTACATCTGTGGCTATCACACAAGCTACTATTGAGCTAAAAGTTTTGTTAGAACAAATGCGTGAGCAGATACAAAATTTGGAGTAAATATGAAATATTTTGGTTCAATATTTATCATTGCAGCAGCTTCTGGAACTGGCAAAACGACCTTGGCGAGTGCTGTCAACGAAGCTATTCCAAATACTTTAATCTCTATTTCACACACAACGCGGCCTATGAGAACTGGAGATCGAGAGGGTAATACTTATTTTTTTGTCGATGATAAAACTTTTGCTAATATGATAGATGCAGATAAATTTTTAGAGCATGCTAAAGTTTTTGGGTATAGTTATGGGACTTCTCGTGATTTTGTTTTGAGAAATTTAGAACAGGGTAAAGATATAATTTTAGACATAGATTGGCAAGGTGCTCAAAAGGTGCGTAAAGCCTTGTCCGATTTAGTTGTAAGCATTTTTTTATTACCACCTTCGCGTGAAGTATTGCAACAGCGCTTGATGACACGTAGTCGTGATCCGGAAGAGATAATTGCAGATCGAATGGCTAAGGCTTATGGTGAAATGATACATTATAAAGAGTTTGATTATTTGATTATAAACGATAATTTTGAACAAGCTCTGCAAGAAATTAAGAGCATTATTCAAGCGCAAAGGCTAAAATGTGAGCGTCAAGCTAATAAACATGCCGCGCTTATTAAAGAACTGTTGCAAAATCAATAAATTGCAGATAATATCTAGATATAATTAAGTTTTTATAGAGGTTTTTTATTATGGCTCGAGTAACAGTTGAAGATTGTTTAGAGAAAATCCCCAATCGTTTTGAATTGGTTATTTTGGCTGCAGCGCGAGCTCGTCAGCTAATTAAAGGCGGTCAAGATGCTTTAGTTCCCGAAGAAAAGGATAAACCGACTGTATTGGCTTTGCGCGAAATAGCGGATGGTTTAATTGGAATGGATTTTTTAGATCATGATCGAAAACAGAAGCAAGATATTAGTGAGCTTTTTGCTGAAGCTGCAGCTGACTTAGCTATTAATACGGAAAATAGTAAAGCAGAAGATATGGCAGAGATAGAGCTAGCAACAACGCAGACTGTTGCAGAACCAACTAACTCAAATGACAGTGGAGTGACTGAAAATTCTGGGGAATAGTGTGTGTCTTTATTTGATGGACTAAAAGAAAAACTTGCCTACCTAGTTAAAAATCAAATAGACCAAATCTATCGCGCCTATCAGTTTGCCGAAGAAGCTCATTTTGGTCAAGAACGCGATAGCGGCGATCCTTATTTGGGACATCCTATCGCTGTAGCCATAATATTGGCCGGCATGCATCTTGATTATCAAAGCATTATTGCTTCTTTGTTACACGATGTGGTGGAAGACACAGCGATAAGCAAAGAAGTAATAAAAAATAATTTTGGTGACGTAGTTGCTGAGTTGGTCGATGGTGTTACCAAATTATCTCAGATAGAATTCCTGAGTCGTGCTGAAGCGCAAGCGGAAAGTTTTCGCAAGATGGTGCTTGCGATGTCGCGTGATATTCGGGTTATTTTAGTCAAGCTTGCTGATCGATTGCACAACATGCAAACTTTGCAAGCTTTGTCTAAAGAAAGGCGTTGTCGTATTGCTCAAGAAACGCTAGATATTTACGCTCCAATCGCCAATCGTCTTGGTATGCACCTTATGTTTACTGAGCTAGAGGACCTTAGCTTTAAGGCCTATAATCCTTGGCGTTATAAAATTATCAGTGAAGCCGTAGTAAAAATGCGCGCTGGCCTACAAGATAGTTTACAAAATATTCGTTCTGAAATAGAGCAGGAACTTGCTAAACACTCTATAACCGACGTGTCTGTTTTGGGTCGCGAAAAACATCTTTATAGTTTATATAGACGCATGCAAAAAAAAGGTTGTTCTTTAGCTGAAGTAGCCAATATGTATGCTTTTCGCGTTATAGTTCCTACTAATGCAGATTGCTATCTTGCTTTAGGTATTATCCATGGAATTTATAAACCAATAGTTGGTAGATTTGAAGATTATGTAGCGTTACCAAAACTTAACGGATATCAATCGTTGCATACTGCTGTTTTTGGACCACAAGGCGCTTCTATAGAATTACAAATTCGTACTGCAGCTATGGACCAAATGGCGAATTACGGCATAGTTACGCATTGGTTGACGTCGAAAATAAACGAAACTGATGGCCAAAGCGTTGCCTCACCCATGCGTACGCAGCGTTGGATTAGTAATCTTTTAGAAATGCAGCAAAATACCGATAGCTCACTTGAGTTTATCGACAACGTTAAGACTGATCTGTTTCCGGAAGAGATTTTTGTTTTTACTCCTCGTGGCAATATTGTTGAGTTACCCAAAGGTTCTACAGTTGTGGATTTTGCTTACGCTGTGCATACGGACGTAGGAAATACTTGTGTTGCAGCTAAGATTGATGGACAGTTTATGCCTCTTTCTAGCACACTTAAAAGTGGCCAGACTGTTTCTATTATTACCATGCCTGAGGCTAAGCCAAATCCATCTTGGTTAGATTTTGTAACAACCGGAAGGGCACGCGGCAGTATTCGCAGTTTTTTAAAGGGGCAGAAACATTCAGAAATAGTTGAGTTGGGTAAGCAACTTTTAGAGAAGGCACTGGTCAATCTGGGTACTTCTATTGCTAAAATCTCTACTAAATCAACTCAGAGTGTTTTAAAGGTTAATAAGTTGGAATCTTTGGAGTATCTATACGAAGATATTGGCTTAGGTAATTCGGTGCCTTTATTTATAGCCTATCAGTTGGTAAACATAGATCCAAAAAATGTTGATCAAAAAGAAATTCAAGATATAGCTGCTACAACCAAACCGTTACTGATTAAAGGCGCGGAAGGCTTGGCTGTTCAATTTGCTTCTTGTTGCCATCCTATTCCTGGTGATCCTATTTTAGGTTATTTACAACTTGGGCATGGGTTGCAGATACATTGTACAGACTGTAGCCATTTGTTGAAATTGAAAAAAAGGCCAGAGATGTGTATTCCAGTGCTTTGGTCAGATGATGTGAACGCAACATTTAGCGTTGCTATTACGGTGGATGTGGCAGACAAAAGAGGAGTTTTGGCCGCTCTAGCTCAAGCTGTGTCTCAGGCGGAGGCAAATATCGATGATGTTAGTATCAAAGAGCGTAGTTCAGCTTATTGCTCAATTCGGCTTATTATTAAAGTGAAGAATTTGTCTCACTTAGAGCGTATTTTGCGTCACATTGCAGCTATTCCGACGGTCATAAACGTTATGCGAGTCAAAGGTTAATTTACATGAACAAAGACATTATACGTGGTGCTGCAGAAATTCTGCTTACTTCTGAATTAGAAGAACGTTTAAAAGAAAGTAGACCTTTAAAAATTAAAGCGGGTTTTGATCCGACGGCTCCTGATCTACATTTAGGTCATACTGTTATTTTTAATAAGCTTAGGCAATTTCAAGATTTAGGACACACGGTTTATTTTTTAATTGGCGATTTTACCGCCATGATCGGTGATCCGTCGGGTAAAAATGTCACAAGACCGCCATTATCTCGTGACGAAGTTTTAGTGAATGCTAAAACCTATCAAGAGCAAGTTTTTAAAATTTTAATTCCAGAAAAAACCAAGTTAGTTTTTAACTCAACTTGGTTGGAAAAACTTAGCTCAGCTGATTTAATTAAATTGGCAGCGACGCACACGGTGGCGCGTATGTTAGAGCGCGACGATTTTAAAAAACGCTTTCAAAACCAAACTCCCATTGCCATACATGAGTTTTTATATCCTCTTTTGCAAGGTTATGATTCAGTAGCTATAGAAGCTGATGTAGAACTTGGCGGAACAGATCAGAAATTTAATTTACTGATGGGTCGAGAGCTGCAAAAACACTTTGGACAAAAGCCACAAATTGTGATGATGTTGCCGCTTTTAGAGGGCATTAGTGGCGTGCAAAAAATGTCTAAGTCGCTCGGCAATTATGTTGGCATTAATGAATCTCCGCAAGATATCTTTGGCAAGTTGATGTCAGTATCTGACACACTTATGTGGCGCTATTTAGAGCTCTTAAGCTTTTCTTCGCTAGAGCAAATTAACTCCTGGCGGAAAGAAGTTGAAGAGGGTAGAAATCCGCGTGATATTAAGGTCTTGTTTGCCAAGGAAATAGTAGCCAGGTTCCATAGTAAAAAAGCTGCAGATGAAGCTGAATCTGACTTTGTGCAACGTTTTAGTCAAAACACTTTACCAGAAAATATTCCAGAAATGACTCTTGCTTTAAATGGCAAAGATAGTCTGCCAATTGCGAATTTACTTAGAGATGTGGGCTTAGTTCCAAGCACTTCTGATGCGATGCGCATGATAGAACAAGGGGCAGTTAAGATAAATGGCGAAAAAATCAGCGACCCGCACTTAAAAATACCGAAGAACACCGAGCAGGTTTATCAGGTTGGGAAGAGAAAGTTCATAAGGGTAAAATTATAAAACATAAAATATGATTCATAGTTTATGATTCATAAGTTATGGAGAGATTTTTTTATTACATATTCGTTTACCCAGCCCGACGTTTAAAATACGCCCTGAAAGGGCAAATTTAGAATAGCCCAGTCCAAGTGATCACGCGGAACGCGTGAGAACGTCGGGCTGGGTAAACGGATACGTAATAATTCCTAGCCCTGAAGGGGCGTAATAAAAAACATGTCTACACGTTTTCCTTATAAATCAAAGAGTTAGAAAATGAAGTCAAGGTCTCTGAATTCTAAACCAGTTAATTATGTTCCATTCGATTGTAAGCTCGTGTCCGTGACGGCGCTGACGAAACTAGAAAAGCTTTTTCGCTTTGAGCGCTTAGATGGTAAGCCATTTGGCCAGCAACCAGGCCAATTTATGCAGATTTCTATTCCAGGATTTGGTGAAGCACCTATTTCAGTTTCTTCTTCGCCAACTCGGGGAAATTATTTAGAGCTTGGTGTGCGTAAAATTGGCGTATTGACTAGTGTTATGCACGATTTGAAAGTTGGTGATAGGGTCGGTATGCGCGGTCCGTTTGGAACTTTTTTCCCCATAGCTGAACTGCAGAAGAAAGACCTTCTCTTAATCGCCGGAGGTTGTGGCCTAGCGCCGCTTCGATCTTTAATTCAATATGTAGAAGATAGACGCAAAGAATTTGGTAATGTAACTATTTTGTACGGCGCGAAATCGCCGGAAGATTTGATGTATCAGGATGAGCTGCAAATTTGGAAAAAATCAGCTGATATTATTTGTCAGGTTACGGTAGACAATAAAGATGAAGGCAGCTGTTGGGACGGTGATGTTGGACTTATTACAAAACTAATTCCGCCTTTAAATATAGATCCAACCTCTACTGTTGCTGTAATTTGTGGCCCGCCTATTATGTATAAATTTGTCATTGAAGAGCTTAATGCCAAAGGTTTAGACTCGAAAAGTATAGTAGTTTCTTTGGAGCGCCACATGAAGTGTGGGGTTGGCAAGTGTGGGCATTGTACTATTGAGCATCTTTATTGCTGTTTAGATGGACCAGTTTTTTGGCTGCACGATGTGTACAGGGTGAGAGGTGCGCTATGAAGAAAGTGCTTACTACTTGCCCCTATTGCGGTACTGGTTGTAATTTTTATTTGTTAGTTAATAAGAACGAAGAGATCGTTGGTGTTGAGGCGAGTAGCAATACCCCAGCTTCAAAGGGCAGTCTTTGTATAAAAGGTTGGAATGCTTTTCAGTTTGTAAATAATTCAGAACGTTTAACCCAGCCGCTAATTCGTAAAAATGGTGTTTTAACTAAGTCTTCTTGGGATGAGGCTTTAAGCTTAATTGTAGAAAAACTTTCTGATATACGCGGCAAATACGGTAATGATGCTTTGATGTTTTTGTCATCGGCAAGAGCTACTAATGAAGAAAACTATCTTTTGATGAAGCTAGCGAGAGGTGTATTTCATACCAATAATATCGATCATTGTGCACGTCTTTGTCACGCTTCGACTGTGACTGGTTTGGCTGAAAGCTTTGGTTCTGGAGCGATGACTAATTCTATTTCTTGCTTTGAGAAGAGCGACTGTTTTTTCGTGATAGGGTCTAATACAACTGAACAACATCCGATGATAGGTACGCGTATAATAAAAACTAAGCAAAATGGTGCCAAACTTATTGTTGCGGACAATAGAACTATTCGTTTGGCTCGTATGGCAGATTTACATATTCGGCATAAAAACGGTACTGATATTGCTCTATTGAACGGTATCATGCATGTCATTATTCAAGAAAAATTAGCCAACGAAGATTTTATTTCTAAGCGTACAGAAAATTACGACGCTATGCGCGATGTGGTGTTGCGTTATCCTCCAGAAAGAGTTGCTGCTATTTGCGAAATTAGTGTGAGTGAGATTGTGGCGGCAGCTAAAATGTTTGCTGAAGCTAAGAACGCGATGTTAGTCTATTCAATGGGAATAACTCAGCATGCGCATGGTGTGGGTAATGTGAAAAGCTGTGCGAATTTGGCTTTATTAACCGGCCAAATCGGGCGAGTTGGTACGGGTATAAATCCGCTTCGTGGCCAAAACAATGTGCAGGGTGCTTGCGACATGGGAGCATTACCCAATTTTTATACTGGCTATCAGAAAGTTATTGATCCGCCAGTACGCGAGAAATTTGCTAAGATTTGGAATATAGATCCGAAAAATCTTTCCGATAAAATTGGCGTTACAGTTACCAAAGCCATGGATGAAGCGCTCAGCGGTAGGCTCAAGGCTTTTTATATCATGGGCGAGAATCCGGTAATGTCTGATGCTAATCAAGAGCATGTTAAGAAAGCTTTAGAAAAGCTAGATTTTGTGGTTGTACAAGATATATTTTATACGCCAACTTGCGAATACGCTGATGTTATCTTGCCAGCTGCCAGTTTTGCTGAGAAAGATGGCACTTTTACCTCCACTGAGCGGCGAGTTCAGTTAGTGCGGAAAGCTATAGAGCCAATAGGCGACGCGAAGGCAGATTGGCAAATTATTTGCGATTTGGCTAAGCGTTTAGGTAGTGCAGAATTTAATTATTCCGAGCCTGCAGAAATTATGAAAGAGATCGCATCTTTAACGCCAATTTATGGTGGAATTAGCCATGATCGCTTAGGTTTTACTGGGTTACAATGGCCGTGTTTGGATGCTAAGCATCCAGGAACGCCAGTTTTGCACACTGAAAAATTTAGTCGTGGTTTAGGCAAGTTTAGTCCAGTAGAGCATATGGGAGCTGTGGAGCCACCGGATGCAGAATATCCTTTCGTTTTATCAACCGGTAGATGCTATTTTCATTATCACACTGGAACTATGACGAGACGTACGCGTCTTTTGGATCGTGAGGAGCGTTTTCCTTATGTGGAAATAAATCCAATCGATGCTAAAAAATTAAATATAAAAGATCGCGATTTTGTTATGCTAAAAACAAGGCGCGGTATGATTAAAGTTATGGCTCGGGTGACAGATGTAATACCTGTGCAAGTGTTATTTGCTCCTTTTCATTTTGTGGAGGGAGCAGCCAACGCCTTGACTATCAATGCATGTGATCCTGAAGCGGAAATTCCCGAATTTAAAGTTTGTGCAGCGAATCTATGGAGGGCAGAATGAAAATTTGTTCTCTTAGTAATCTTCAAAATTTGTTTGCTTCTTTGGAGGCTAAATATGAACTTCTGCTACCTATTCGCTTATTGGATGGCACACGTAGCTTAGCTCGTTTAGAAGATGGTGACTTTTGTTTAGAGGGTGGTGCTTTGCCGATGCGTCCGGCAGCGCTTTTTATGCCTTACCTAGATGTGGTTTTAAAAATTTCCAAAGAAGGAACAGCAAAATCAGTGCCAAAGCCTACTAAACCGCTTTTTATTATTGGTTTTACCGCAGAAGATTTAGCGTGCTTAGAGTTTACTGATAAATTTTTCAGTACTAACTTTTACGATGAAATTTATTTTAAAAAACGTCAAGATGCCGTTGTAGTCGGGGTTTCTGGTTATTTGGGTCTGGCTGGAGAGTTTCTTAAAATTGCTGGTGGCAAGTGCGATCTGGAAATTATAAAGCTGGAGGATGGGAGTTTTATAATAGAGGCTTATAGTGAAAAAGGCAGTGAAATTTTAAAGAACCTAAATACCAAAGAAGCTGATCCTCAAATTTTAGAAGGGTTAAAACAAAAATCCGCCACGTTTAGTAGTGAAGACGAAAAGTTACTACATCAAGCTTCCCAGCTTCTTTTAGAAGGCCTTGTGCCAGATGAATTTTGGCAAGATATAGCTAAGCGCTGTATCGCATGTACGGCATGCACTTTAGTTTGCCCAACTTGCACTTGTTTTGATGTTTTTGATCGTAAGACTGGGAATTCTGATACCGAAAGAATGAGATTGCGTGATTCCTGTCAATTAGATGGTTTTATGCGCGAAGCTAGTGGCCATAACCCCATGGCCAAAGAATTTTTGCGCACTAGGCGCCGTATTCACCATAAACTAGTTGCCGATGTTAAGCGTTTCGGGCACATCACATGCTATCTTTGCGGTCGATGTGACCAAGTTTGCCCAACTGGAATAGGCATGAAAAGCGTTTGCCGAGAGATGGTGCAAAGGTATGGACATTAAATTCCTTTACAATAAAAATCTTCGAACTGCATTTAAGATTTCCTGATACTTTTAAGCTACTTAATACCTTGATTTAGATTGTATTAATTAGATAGCTTGTTACAATAAAGCGATTTTTACGCATATATTAGCTTAGGATAAGCCATAGCATACAAATATGGCTGGTTGTGTTGGATTACCTGCCTCCGGAAGTTCAGCGTAGTAAGAGTTTTTTGTGTATTTAATCTGGAAGTTACTTCGGAGGTATTATTATGTTTGATCTTACTTCTTTTCCTAAGCGCGTATCAGAATTAGCTACGAAACATTCTGCTCATTATTTTGTAATAAAGGTACCAGAAACCACAGAACATCCACCTTTTGAGAAGTTATTTGTTATTCCTAATGAAAATTTTCTCAAAGAGTATTATGGTAAGACGCTTGCCACATCAGATACTGTTAGCTTAAATCTTATTTCTTTAATGGGAGACTTATCTCATCCATTACCTTTTGATGCCAACCAAGACTACTTGCAAAAGTGGAGAGCAGAGCCTTTTAATCGTAATTCTCATTTATGGGTTAGAGTAAGTAAAAAACTTTATAATAATTCCTTGGTTTGTTTCAAAACGTTTGATTTTCCTAAGCATATTCATAGTGAGCAATGGGAATCTGGAGCAAAAAGTTTAGCTACTTCTCAATATCCTTTTGCTTGGATGAATTTTATGGCGGAAATGGATCTTATTTTGCCGCAACGCCTTGTCGATTTTCTTGAGAGGTTATTAGTTAGGCTTAAAGACGAGTCGGCTCAAAGGATGGCGGTATTTTATCATGAGATGGAGCCTTCCTTCAGATTTTTTTTGGAACAAAACAAAGTTAATTTTCAGCCACAAGATGTTATAAAACAACTCATAATCTTATTAGAGACAAAACCAGAACTACAAGCAGTTTTTCAAAATGAATTACAAAAAAACACGAGATTGCAGGGGTTGTGGGATAAAATGTTTGCTTTTTCGAAACCAGAACATAGATTGGGTACTTTTTTACATTTAGCTAAACACGACCATGTTTTCGACGATCTTCCAATGGTGGTTAATCCACAAGCAAGACATATACCCGTAGCAGTGTTTAGTGTGTTGTCTAGCGCAGCAGAATCAGCTGCCTTAGTAAGGGCCAATTGTTTGAATCTTTTTTTCCAATTGCAAGAGCCACAGTTTATCAATGCTATTAAAGATTTAATGCCCGGAGATTATAAAAATCTTATAGAGTTAAATCAGCTATTGTTTAGTAATTTTTCACCAGAAATACTGGAAGATGTAGCTAAAACAAGAGGGTCTGCTTATACCAGTACAGAATTGCTTTGCAGAAGTATCATGAACCCTAACTGTCCTGTGATTTTACTCAATGGTTCTTGGCCACTTATGGAGTTAAATAGATGCAGACAGCAGTTGGAGAACTTTCATTTACCTTTTGGGGAGCAGGAATTTGGGGGATTGCCTCAGTATATAGCTGATGCTCTTAATAACCCTAATTACAGGAGAGAGGTGTTTTTAGCACATTTGGGCTCTAGTAGTTCTATAGTAGCAAGTTCTAGTGGTGATTTATCGAGTAGTCCTAGTTTGTTGTTTAGACCGAGTGGAGGATCTCCAAGCTCAGCGATTTCTACTAGCACTTCCAGGCCATCGCGTGAATTATCACCAAATTCACGTTCGTATGCTTCTTTGTTGGAAGTTTCTGGTTTGTGGCAGTCATCCTCAAGCAGTTCATCTGTTTCGCCTAATACTTCTTCTGCTTCTAGTAGCAGTTCTTGCGAGCCACATAGCTCTTGAGGTAGAAGAAAAATCAGGTATTTTATAATCGGTGACAACTCGTAAGTTACCGAGTTGGTATTTACCGAGTTGACATTTACCGAGTTAAGCTGTAATATAAGCTATTCAAAGTAACATTCAATGGAGTAGACCATGAATTATGAAGTTTATTTTCCTCGCGGTATTGCTAAAGGAAATTCTTTTTGCAATAGAAAAGATGAGCGTGCCAGATTGCTAAAAAATATTAAAACTGGACAACATACTTTACTTATGTCTCCGCGAAGATATGGTAAAACGAGTTTAGTGTTTTATGTGATAAATGAAGTAGAGTTGCCTTTTGGCGATGCGGATTTGTTTGTTGCTGTTGATGTTGGCAAAATTGAACAGGCTATTCTTGCTGGTATTAGGAAAGTTATTGCCGCCGTTGGAACGCCAACAGATCAAGCTTTAAGCATTCTGCGAGATTATTTCAAAAACAAAAATACGCAGTGGACTGTAGGGACACAGGGAGTTAATGTTGTATTAGCTCCATCTCCTCACGCCGATCCAGCAACCAACATCCTAGAAGCTTTGCAAGCTTTAGAAAATTTATTGCAAAAGAAAAAGAAGAGAGCTGTATTATTTTTAGATGAAGTTCAGGAAATTGGTGAAATACCGGGTGGTAAAGGCATTGAAGGGGCTATAAGACACGTGGCTCAGCAGACTAAATATCTTTCTCTGATTTTTTCTGGCAGCAAGAGGCACTTATTGGCACAAATGTTTTATGGAAAATCAAGGCCCCTGTATAAGCTTTGCGATCGAATAGTTTTAGATAGAATAGATCAGGCTGAGTACATAGATCATATCAACAAGTTTGCTGTAAAAAGATGGGGTAAGAAACTTGATGAAATCGTTTTGGATAGAATCTTCCAACTTACGGATTTACATCCATATTATGTGAATAATTTGTGTTTACGCTTGTGGGAGGCGGATCTTAATGATCTACCAGAACCCAGCAATGTCACAAATTGCTGGCAAATTATGCTCAAAGAGGAGCTCTCTGAAATTTCGAGAGAATTATCTGATCTTAGTGTTGGGCAAAGAAAAGTCCTAAGTATTATCGCGAACGGTCAGAAGAGCGGACTTACTAGCAAAGAAGTTTTAAGAATCTTGGATCTAAATAGTTCTTCGGTTATTGAAGCAATTCGCGCACTTAGCCAGAAGGATTACATAGAAAAATTGGAAAACAATGAATACAGAATCATTGATCCTCTAATTAAGGCGTCTTTGCTTAATTTTTCTTGATATCTAAAAGCTCAACCTTGAATATCAAAACTGAGTTGGGTCCGATGATTGGTGGAGCCCCGCGCGTTCCGTAAGCGAGTTGAGATGGAATATAAAGCTCCCATACCGAACCAACTGGCATGAGCTGCAGAGCCTCTACCCAGCCAGGAATAACGGCGCCGACAGGAAAAGAAGTTGGTTGTCCGCGTTTATAAGAACTGTCAAATTCTGTGCCGTCGATTAAAGTACCGGCATAATGTACGGTGACAACATCATTTTGGCCTGGTTTTGCGCCTTTGCCTTCAGTAATAATTTTGTATTGTAAACCGCTAGTTAAAGTGACTACGCCAGGTTTGGTTTTGTTGGCTTCTAAAAAAGCTGCACCCTGGGTTAAATTTTTATCTTGCGTTGTTTGCATTAGTGTTGTCTCGTTTTTTATGGGTTGTTGAATATTGCTGTCTGCTGCATAAACAGTGGTGCAGGATAAGGCAATTGTGAGGCTTAATAAAGTTTTTTTTATCATAATTTTCTCAATTAATTTTTTTGCATTTGCGACAGGAACAACGCATATAAAAGATTTTCTTATCATCGGATTGAATGAGAATGTTGATAAGAAAAGAGATAAAGCTGTAAAGTAAAGCTGCCCAAAAAGCGCTCCAGAAGCTAGCTACGTAAAAGCCATGCACTAAACTTGCGGCCAAATAAAATGTTAGTGCGTTAATTATCAATGTGAAGGCGCCCAATGTAAATACGATGAAAGGCAAGGATAGTAGGTAAAATATTGGCCTTAAAAAAGTATTTATAAGTCCCAAAATTAGCGCCATGACTATGGTGGTTAATAAATTATTCGACGAGACGCCAGAAAAAAGGTGCACGACAACTATCAAAGCGACAGCGCTTATGAGCCAGTTTATTAGAAACCTTGGAATAGGTTGGCCAAGGATAAGAGTTTGTTTGATTTTTGACATAATTAGGCCTCCGATTGCATTCTAATTCTAATTTAGAAGTTAAACAAACGCCAAATAATCTTGAAATTTTGGATTTGTATATTTGCCACGTACAACGTCTTTATAATTTTTTTGCAAAGATTCTGTAATGATTCCAACTTTACCGTCAGCTATATTTTTATCGTCGACAGAGCGGATAGGCATGATTTCTATTGCTGTTCCGGTTAGGAATGCTTCATCCGCAGTGTAAATATCTTCTAGTTTAAGATTTTTTTCTTCGACTTTTATTCCTATATCTTTAGCAAGTTCTATGACAGTTTGACGCGTTATGCCAGCGAGGATCGAGCCTAAAAGCGGTGTGTAAATTTTGCCATCTTTAATTATAAAAATATTTTCGGCAGAGCCTTCGGCTAGGTATCCGTCCAGATCTAAAAATAACGTTTCGTGATAATGTGTGCCGCGTATTTTTAAAAGCCCCAAGATGCAGTTTAAATAATTGCCAGTTAGTTTGGCATCAGCTATGGAAGAGCAGCGCGGAATGCGTATGTATTCGCTAGTTTTCATGTCAACAGCAGGGTGTGAGATGTAAGAATCCCAAGCCCAACAAGCAATTGCTACTTCCAAAGGTGCCCCAATCGGATTAACGCCCATCTTGCCATAGCCGTAATAAACCAAGGGGCGAATATAACACTCTTTTAGTTCGTTCATAGCGACTAATTTTAAAGTTACTTCGCACAGTTCTTGTTCTGTGTAAGGAATTTGCATATCCAAAAAAGAGCCTGAATAAAATAGGCGCTTGATATGCTCAGGTAGGCGAAAGATTGCCGTACCTTTATCAGTTGCATAAGCACGAATGCCCTCAAAAGCTCCTGATCCATAATGGAGAGAGTGAGTTAGAATGTGAGTTTTAGCATCGTCCCAAGGAATGAATTTGTTATTTTGCCAGATGTATTTTGTTGTGTTCATGGTTTTTGGACGAAATTCGGGGTAATTTTAGCCAATATTTGGATATTTTTAGGGGTAATTTTTACCGAAAGCTGCGGGAAAGTAAATTTTTATCGTCATACCGAATTGGTTCATATTAAATCTTAAGTTATTTTGGTTTCGTTAAAAAAATATCATTCTGCAAGTAAACCGGCAAAATATTTTCCCGGCTGCCTTTTTCTCCTTTTTCATATTTATAAATTGCGATGTTAACCAAATCTAAGGCATTTGGATAACGCTCCTCAGGATGAATTCTAAGCTGCAATTTTTTTTCTCGATACTTCTGGGCTAAGATATCTTTATAAGCTTGCCAGGCTGATCCTATGCCGATCCAATTGGATTTTAGCATGTTATTTTGTATGGGAGGATTGTCTGGCTTACCAACTAGATCTGCAAAAAGGGGTTGCATGATGTTTTGTTCATCGATGCTATAAGCGCCAAAGTAAATTTCTTGCATACGCGCATCATTTGCGACTAAAACATTTCTTTCTTGATATTCCCTATACATGCCCTGAGCCAGAATTTGCAACGTGGAAACTGGAATTACAGAAAGATTACTTCCAAGCGACAAACCTTGCGCTATGCTGGCAGCCAATCTAATACCAGTGAAACTTCCGGGACCTTGTCCAAAGGCTAGGGCGGTTAGGTCTTTTAATTTAAGATCTGCTTCTTTCAAAAGCTCGTTTAGCATGTTTAAAACTAGCTCACTTTGTTTTTGTTTAGCTATCACATGGCGTGTAAGCGCAACTTTGCCTATGCGTAGAGCTACAGAGCAGGCATCGGAAGATGTGTCGAAGGCGAGGATTTTAATGTTTGTGGGCATGTTTGTAGGGGCAGATCTATGTGTCTGCCCTCCTATAAAAAATAATCAACACAGTCACAGTTCCGCAAAGCAGAAAGCTCAGTAAAAAGCCAAAAAACAAAAGATAATCTTTAGCGATATAAGCATGCAATATCGTAAAAATTTGTATGACGCTAAAGCCAGCGAAAGTTAGTAAAGATAAGCCTTTGGCGCTTTTGGTGCGAAGAAGTTTTACAATTTGGGGAACGAAAAGCATGGCGTTGAAAAATAGTCCCAGGCTGAACATTATCTCGATGAAATTTTTTATTTCTGTATTGAAGTGCATATTATTTGGAACTTTGGGCTACTATTTCTGCTAATTCTGCGGCTAATGCTTTAACCAAATCAAGATTATCGCCTTCTACCATGACGCGTACGACTGGTTCGGTGCCAGAAGGACGGATGAGAATGCGACCGCGTTTACCAAGGCGTTTTTCAGCAGATTCTACAGCTTTAGAAATTTCCGGCTCTTTGTCTAAGCTAATAGGGCGTTGGATCTCAACGTTGAGCAAGATTTGCGGGAATTTGTTTACTTGAGATTTTAAGTCGAAGAGCGTTTTGCCGGTATTGTACACAATAGACAAAATCTGTAGAGCGCTGACAATGCCATCGCCTGTTGTGGTGAGGCCTAAGTTTACTATGTGACCAGAAGATTCGCCGCCTAAAAGCCAATTATGATTGCGTAGTCCTTCCAAAACATGGCGATCGCCGACTTTAGTGCGTTTGAAAGGAATTGCTAAATCAGAAAAAGCTAGTTCTAGACCAAAATTGGTCATGCTGGTTCCAATAACGCCGCCTTGTAGCAGATTGTTTTCTTGATAGTGTTTTGCCATGATAAACAAAATCTCGTCGCCATCTACTATTTCGCCTTTATGATCCACCATGATTAATCGGTCACCATCACCGTCAAAAGCCACACCAACGTGAGCTTTTTCGGCTAAGACTCTGCGCGCTAAGTTTTCCGGGTGAGTGGAGCCACAGTGCTCGTTAATATTAAAACCATTGGGATTGACGCTTAATTCAATAACTTCAGCTCCGAGCTCACGTAATACTAAAGGTGCTGCTTGGTAGGTTGCTCCATTCGCGCAATCGATCACAATTTTCATTCCAGTTAAACGGCTGCCTAGTCCCAGTGTGCTTTTACAAAATTCCACATAGCGTCCAACCGCATCGATAATGCGTTTGGCTTTACCTAAGCGAGCGGGCGGAACCATTTGCATGGGTTTGTCGATTTCTAATTCAATCAGATTTTCTATTTCATCTGAGATTTACGTGCCATCTGGCCCAAAAAATTTAATGCCGTTATCGTAATATGGATTATGTGAAGCGCTAATGACAATGCCGGCTTCGGCGCGCAATGTTCGAGTAAGATAGGCAATACCTGGCGTTGGCATGGGACCTAAGAGATTTACGTTTACGCCGGCTGCAGTTAGTCCTGCTTCTAAAACTGATTCTAATAAATATCCGGAAATACGCGTATCTTTACCAATTAAAACGCGCCCCTTACCGTTTTTCTGCAGAGCCACGCCAGCAGCCCAACCCAGTTTTAAAACAAACTCTGGATTGATTAAAGATTCTCCGAGTCGACCACGGATTCCATCAGTTCCGAAATATTTGCGTTCTGTTGTCATGTTGCTGCCCCATCAAATTGTGATCGGATTGTAACATGGTGTTCCCAAATTGCCCATAATTTGTGTATATGGTATGGATACTTTTAAAAAACATGTCTACGTGTTTTACTTATAAATCAATAAGTTACATTTGATAAATTGGGTTAAGCAACGCAAAGGGCGTGCAAACCCGCCGTTAAGATTTAGGTTTTGGACATCGAGGAAGTTGTGCTAAAACTAGACTCGGTGTTGCTTTGTGTTGATGGCGTCGAGGTTGGTGCAGAACTTGTTGTCGCAAAAACACCCACGCTACTTAAAGTTGATGATAGGTTAGATACAGATGTTAACACTGGCAGATCTTCTTCTGGAACGATTACTGGGTTTAGAAGCGTTGCCACAGCCGCAGCTTCGCGATTATTTTGTAAGTCAAGAGAAAGATCCGTTTTCACATTGAGCATTCTTGTCTGGATCCCTACGCTTCCTACTTCCTTTTTAACTTCCACATTAACTTTTTCTACTTGCTCTAGTTGAGACTGGATTTTTTCTTGGCCTTGTTGCAATTTACTTATTCCGTGAGCCACAGTTTGCAGTGTAACCAAACTTTCCGGCGTCGAAGTTGGCGCAGAACTTGTTGTTGCAGTCGAAGATGTTGGAGTAGCAGGAGCCGGCAGCAATGTTCTTAATCCAAATGGACATTGACTCAAATAAGCATCGTAAACAATAACGGGTAATTGTAATGCTTGCGCGCTGGCTTTAATTTGGCTAATTGCTGCTGGATTGGAAAGCAAAGATAATACGATATTTGGTGAGAATTTTCCTAACGCTTCCGCGGCGCTGGCGCGGACATAATATTCTTTATCCCGCAAAGCTTGCAGTAAGGCATCAATTACTGCTTGGTTTCCTCCTTGCCCTAATTTTACTAACGCTTCCGCGGCGCGGGCGCGGACATAATTATTTGTATTCCGCAAAGCTTGCAGTAAGGCATCAATTACTGCTTGGTTTCCTCCTTGCCCTAATTTTACTAACGCTTCCGCGGCGCGGGCGCGGACATAATTATCTGTATTCCGCAAAGCTTGCAGTAAGGCATCAATTACTGCTTGGTTTCCTCCTTGCCCTAATTTTCCTAACGCTTCCGCGGCGCGGGCGCGGACATCATTATCTGTATCCCGCAAAGCTTGCAGTAAGGCATCAATTACTGCTTGGTTTCCTCCTTGCCCTAATTTTACTAACGCTTCCGCGGCGCGGGCGCGGACATACCAAGAATCTTTATCCCGCAAAGCTTGCAGTAAGGCATCAATTACTGCTTGGTTTCCTCCTTGCCCTAATTTTCCTAACGCTTCCGCGGCGCTGGCGCGGACATCATCATCTGTATCCCGCAAAGCTTGCAGTAAGGCATCAATTACTGCTTGGTTTCCTCCTTGCCCTAATTTTACTAACGCTTCCGCGGCGCTGGCGCGGACATCATTAACTGTATCCCGCAAAGCTTGCAGTAAGGCATCAATTACTGCTTGGTTTCCTCCTTGCCCTAATTTTACTAACGCTTCCGCGACGCGGGCGCGGACATCATTATCTGTATCCCGCAAAGCTTGCAGTAAGGCATCAATTACTGCTTGGTTTCCTCCTTGCCCTAATTTTCCTAACGCTCCCGCGGCGCTGGCGCGGACATCATTAACTGTATCCCGCAAAGCTTGCAGTAAGGCATCAATTACTGCTTGGTTTCCTCCTTGCCCTAATTTTCCTAACGCTCCCGCGGCGCTGGCGCGGACATACCAAGAATCTTTATCCCGCAAATCTTGCAGTAAGGCCGAGATTATGCTCGAATCAACCAATAATCCAATATCACCAAGACTTTGGATAGCGCTTTGCTTTATTGCGGGTTTTGCTAAAAATTGTAACCAAAAGTTTGTCATTTTGTGACCGCGTTGTATAAGAGCGCTCGCTGCTAGAGAACGTTGCATTGGGACTTCCCTAGGAAAATTACTATTACCCCACACCTCCAAGCACGGCATTACATTTCCCATCAACTCTTCGTAAAAAGCTAATTTTTCTCCACCTTCGCATTCATCCAGTAAACGCACTAAAAGGGAGACATGATGCATGCCGATTAGATCGCGTGGATGCGATTCTATGATATTGAAAAAACGCCAAAGTGCAGTTGCATCTTGTGAGGTTTCCTGAGGTTGATATAAAATACCAGCCAGAAACCATAGTACTACTTCACAACGAGAATTATATTTTTCTTTGGCAATAAATTCTGCTGCTGTTTGCGGAAAGGCTGCTATGCTATTGGAAGCGCTAGTGTTTGAGCTGCCAGATGCTGTAGGAGTGGTTGTTGCAGATGCTGGGAGAAAAGTTGGTGCTAAGCCTTGCTTATTTTCTATAAATTTTGTTGCTAGAAACTCGGCAGCAAAAAATTCCTGAAAGGTTAAATGAATAAAATAAACGCTGCGGTCAGCGCTGCGTTTTAACAATCCAGTTTGGAGCATATCATCTAAAATATTCGGCGGAAATTCACTTAATGGTAAAGCTTCTTTTTGTAGGGCTGGATCTAACAAAATTTGGCTCTTTGCCATGGCGACATAAGCTAATTTTTTCAACGCTTTGATTATTAAAGAAATATTGTAGACATGTTTTTGCCCGTCCGCAGTTTTTTTAAAGCGGTCTAAGAAGACTTTTACTAATTGTTGATAAAGTTGGCTCATGGTATTGGCTTCAACTTCTGTGCTGCAAAGTATATCCAGATTGATCGGAATATGCGCAATGCCCCAAATGTTGGGATTGGATTTAAGCTTGGCTAACTTAGCTTCTCCAGCCTGTCTGGGCAGAATTTTTCTGACATAAGCTTCGATGTTTTCGTTAGTAAAGCCAACGTTTTCCAAAGCGCGATTAAAGCGGCAAGAGAGTCCGGCGATATTGATAGTCACAATACCCGTATTGGGAGGAACAGCATGCGGACGCGAAGTCATGATAACGTGGCGGCAACTAAAAACTCCTTGCAGAAAATTTTCCCACGGTTTGGGATTAGCGCTTTCCCGAATCCATTGCTCCACTTCATCGTAACCGTCTAAGATCCATAAGCAATTATTCTGCACTGTGCGCAAGTAATCTATAATTTCCGCAATTGATGGTCGCAATTCTTCGATATCACCTAGGCAATGTTTTCGGATTACGCCGGACAAAGAAAGATCCACTTCGTTGATAAGTCCGCGCAGTGGAATAAAAAACACAGCGTCGAAACGTTTTAGTTCATTTAAAAGGGCAGGATTTGGGCCTTTAGCTACAGAACTTGGCCTCATACTGCTTGGACCTCTGCTGCTTGAGCTGCCACCACCTGAATGTGCTGTAGATGTTGTGTTTAAAGGTGGTAGTTTTGTGTCAGCTAGCGCCCATTCATGTGCCAAGTAGCTCGCCAATATTGTCTTGCCAATGCCAGCACGTCCTAAGATGAGAATTTTTTCTGGTTCTTCTGCATCATCTGGCATTCTACGGAAAAGATTTTCCAAGGCTAAGGCCTCTTTTTTGCTATGAATGGACTCAAAACTGCTAAGAAGTTCATCGCGCATTCCTTTTTCTTCACCTGTTCCGTGTTCTTTACCCGCTCCTCGTTCTGATAATTGTTTTTTTTCTTCTTCCTTACTTTCTTTGATCAAAGCCAGATTGATATAACAATCGTGCAGATCTTGCGTCTCACCCATGGCGCGATGGATAGTAGAAAAGTTTTCCAAGTAGCGCTGTTGGAGTGCCTTAGTGATTGGAGAATGATTGGTGGTTGTAGATGGGCTACTTGGTTTGGCTTGTTGGTTTCCCATATTATTTTATCCCTTTATGTAGCCGAACGTGGCTAGCATTTGTTCAATTCTTTTCTAGAAAACAATTTGATTTTTTCTCGCCAGAAGTAGAGCATATTAGCTCATTTTCTAGATGGCTTGTGCTGCAAGCGGAATTAAGTGATTTAGAAGAACTGAAGATAAACACTTAGCGTCTAAATAGTACTCTACATTTGCTATCCAGAATATTTAGACCCATCTATGTGTTTTCTTTCGGTGTTTCCGTTTTCTCCGATTTTTCGCCTTCCTCCGTACCATTTAATTCCATCTGCTTCGACAAAAGCTCCTTGCGCGTACGTTTTTTGGGAAGTTTCTTATCTTGATCCGTTTCGACCCAATCTTCGGGTGGGCGGGGATCTTTACCGGACATTATGTCGTCGATCTGATTCTTATCGAGCGTTTCATATTTTATGAGAGCATCCGCCATGTTCTTCAATTTATCTATATTTTCTTTTAAGATTTTTTCAGCGTGTTTGTAATTGCGATCAATAATGGTGCGAACTTCTTTGTCGATTGCAGTTGCTGTTGTATCCGAAATTTCTTTATGCGACGTGATAGTGCGTCCCAAGAAAACCTCGCCTTCCTCTTGGCCGTAAGTCAGAGGACCAAGGTTGTCGGACAAACCCCAGCGCGTCACCATATTGCGTGCAATTTCTGTAGCTTTGGCAATGTCATTGGAAGCTCCAGTAGTAGCGTTTTCGGCGCCAAATTCCAAGATCTCTGCAATTCTGCCACCGAACATGGAACAGATTTGGCATTCTAAGCGTTGTTTAGAAAGACTATAGCGATCTTCTTCGGGTAAGAATGTGGTAACGCCTAGAGCGCGACCGCGTGGAATTATGCTGACTTTGTACACCGGATCATGATCTGGTAAAAGTCTCCCGACGATGGCGTGTCCTGCTTCATGGTAAGCCGTAAGTTGTTTTTCTTTATCGCTCATTACCATAGAACGTCGTTCTGTGCCCATAATGAGCTTATCTTTAGCTTTTTCAAAATCGCTATTTTCAACGAATTTTTTATTGGCACGCGCAGCGAAAAGTGCGGCTTCGTTGACTAAATTGGCTAGATCAGCTCCGGAAAAGCCAGGCGTTCCGCGAGCGACGTTAGTCGATTCAACATTGGCTGCAACAGCAACTTTGCGCATATGTACATTTAAAATTTTCTCTCTGCCACGAACATCAGGAAGTGGAACAACCACTTGACGATCGAAACGGCCAGGGCGAAGTAAAGCTGGGTCTAATACATCAGGTCTATTAGTTGCGGCAATAACGATAACGCCTTCTTTGCCTTCAAAGCCATCCATTTCGACCAAAAGTTGATTTAAAGTTTGTTCTCTTTCGTCATGTCCACCGCCAAGACCTGCGCCGCGGTGTCGACCAACAGCGTCGATTTCGTCAATGAAAATAATGCAAGGAGCACGTTTTTTAGCGGTATCAAACATGTCGCGTACGCGTGATGCGCCAACGCCCACAAACATTTCGACAAAATCCGAGCCGGAAATGCTAAAAAACGGTACCTTGGCTTCACCGGCGACAGCTTTAGCTAGCAAGGTTTTACCAGTTCCCGGAGAGCCTAAGAGCAATACGCCACAAGGTATTTTGCCGCCGAGTTTTTGATATTTGGCTGGGTCTTTTAAAAAATCGACTAATTCGCTGACTTCTTCTTTAGCTTCATCTATTCCAGCAACGTCAGCAAAAGTTATTTTGACTTGATCGCCAGATAACATGCGGGCTCGACTGCGTCCAAAAGACATTGGTCCGCCGCGTCCGCCGCCTTGCATTTGTCGCATAAAAAAGAGCCAAACGCCGATCAAAAGTAGCATGGGAAACCAGTTGATTAAAATATGCATCAACAAGCCTTCTTGTTCCGGTGGCTTGCCGCTAACAACTACGCCCTTTTTAAGTAGGTCGCTCAGTAAATACTGATCTTCTACAGGAATATAGGTTGTGATTTTATTGTTGCTTTTAGTTGTTGCATAAATATTGCGATTTTCTATCGAAACATTACTGATTTCGCCTTTATCGACAGCTTGGATAAATTCCGAATAGTTGACGTTGTTGGTCGCAGGGTGCGGAGGCCCAAAATTACTAAATACAGCAATCAATATGCCCGCTATAACGAGCCAAAGTATAAGATTTTTTAGCATAGAATTTTAGTTCTAATTTAAGGTTGATAATCAGGTGGTTATTCTAATGAGATTTTAAGAAGATGGCTATTTATTTTATTTTAGATGGTAGTCGGGTTAAGCACACCGAAGGTGGGCTAACTCAAGTTTTTTGAGTCTTTTGGATTAGATTAGTTGGGTTCGAACGAGCTTAGCTCATTCTTAACCCAACCTACCCGCTGTTAGCCAACAAATAAATCTCTTTCGATCTAGAGCGCGAGGCATCGGGTTTTATTGTTTTGACAGAAGAAAAAGCTTGCTGCATTTTTTTGTAAAAAGCGGGGAAATCTTCGCCTTGGAAGACTTTTACCAAAAAAGTGCCATTTGGCTTTAAAGTTTCTAAAGCAAAGGTGAGGGCGGCTTCGGCAAGTTCAATGGAACGTGCTTGATCGGCTATGGCTATGCCGCTTAAATTAGGAGCCATGTCGGATAAAATAACATCGGCCTGTTTATTTTGAAAATGTTCTAAGATTTTGTTTTTAATAGCTTTGTCGGTAAAGTCACCTTGATAAAAAGTGACGTTTGGAATAGGCGTTATAGGTAAAAGATCGACAGCGACGACTGAGCCAGTAGCACCCACAATTTTTGCTGCGTATTCCGCCCAGCTGCCAGGGGCAGCGCCTAAATCCACGACATTATAACCGCTCTTAAGGATTTTATAGCGTGCTTGGATTTCTTCTAATTTATAGACTGATCTGGCTCTTTGGCCTTCTTTAGTACGGCGTTGCACGTAAATATCCTGATTATGCTCATGTAGCCAAATTTTACTGCTTTTAGATTTTGCCATAAGTTAAGTACGGTCTTGACTAGAATCGATTTCTAATATACAAATTCAGCTGCGATTATTGAATAACAAATCAACAGTGGTGAAAATCATATCATGATAAAGATTACTTCCCAAGAAAAGCGCGAGCTAAAAGCCGAGGCGCATAGTTTGAAACCAGTAGTTATTGTTGGCAGCAATGGCTTAACCCCGGCCGTTTTACAGGAAATAAATAATGCGCTGGATGTTCACGAGTTGATCAAAATTCGCATAGGCGAAGAGGATCGCTTGGTCAGGGCTGAGGTTGCAACTAAAATTTGTAAAGATACTCATTCTGCTTTGATTCAAACTATAGGCAGCATCGCCATTATTTATCGTAAAAATAAAAAACTGGAGTCTTAAGCGGTCTATGAATTTTTCTACGGTGTTAGAAAATACGATTTATTTTTTGGCGTTGATTAATCCGCCAAGTAAAATACTTTTTTTGTGCTCCAAAAAGCCGCCTTTTACTCGTAAGCAGCTGTTTGTTCTTAGTTTTCGATCTAACGTAGTTGCTTTAGCAATCTTATCTATTTTGACTAGTGTAGGGACTTTTCTTTTAGTTAGCGTATTCCATGTTCAAATTTATTCTTTGAGCGTAGCTGGTGGAGCTATTATTTTCTTTATAGGATTTACTGCTGTGCGGCAAGGGCGTTTTTTCTTTGAAGAAGATATTCGTGGTAGCAGCTTAACGGATATTTCTATTATGCCTTTGGCGGCTCCTCTAATCGCAGGTCCTGGGGTCATCACTGCAGCTATATCGGCCACTTCTATTTATGGAATTCACTTAACTATACTTTGTCTGACAATCGCAATTGCTATTAACTTTTTTCTAATGCTGCTTTCTGAGCCGATAGGTAGGGGGATGGAAAAATTTCATATCACAGGACCTATTATCCGTATCACTGGTCTTATTGTGACTGCTGTAGCCGTGCAGATGATTTTTTCGGGCTGCGAAACTTGGATAAAACACGTATTGGTGGCAGTTACATAATTTTAATATACGCCGAGTCGCGTAATTTTTTCACCCAATCTTTAGCGCCCGCTATGATTTTATCACGATAGATAGCATTTTGTGCAGCTTTCACCTTATCAGCTTCTTGGAGTTTTGGCATTTTGTGGGTTGCCAAATAGTCACTTACTTCTTTTGGGGTTAGCGTTATTTCTTTGCCTAAACCTTCTTGTACAACACGGCTAGACAGCATTTGATCGGATATTTGTTTGCGAAATGCATTGTAGTCCATACCAGAGCGAGTGAGCTCATTCTTGAAATCGGCTACAGATAAATGGTTCTGTTTAGCTATATTTGCTATGGCGCCATCGATTTCGGCATCGGATATACTAAGTCCTGCTTTGTGTGCAACTTGGATCTGCAAATTCATATCTATTATGTTTTCTAATACTTCTTTGCGTAGCGTTGCATCTGGTGGAACTGGTGAATTGCTGTGTATTAGCTGTTGTTTTATACCATCCATTCTCGCATTTACTTCGCTTTCCATGATGACATCATCGTTAACGATAGCAGCGATTTTGTCTAAAGTGTGAGTGTTTTTTGTTAACTTTGTTTTAGCTTGGGATGGTGTGGAAGGTACCTGCGTTGGTGCGCTAGATGTAGGACTTGCAGGAACTTCTGCATAAGCATTTGCAATAAACATGCTGCTGATAGCAAGAAGAAGGAGAAGGTTATTTTGTTTCATAAAACTGACCTCGTCGAAAAGCGATCCGAATAATTTGTTATTTTGCTTGTAAGAAAGCTGTTTATTCCTTGACTGCCAACGGCTCCGAGTCCTTTTAGAACAAATTGGAAGTACATTTGACTATCGAATTTTAGACTATTGTTAGGGGCTGGTCCAGGTCCAACGAAAGTCCTGCCTTGTACAAAGCGCATGGCAAAGCAGCAGCTTTCATATTCTATTCCATAAAAATAAGTTTGGGGATGGATGAAACTTATATTGTAGTTCCAATCGCCGATGAGATTCCAAGTTTGGGTTATGGGGATAGATAGAGAAACATCTATGCGATTTAGATCTTTGGTTTGGCCGAGGAAAGCATCTCCATTTCTTGCAAAATTATAACCAAAATTGACTATTCTATGAGCATTATTGTGATAGTGGACTGCAATTGTACTGCTAGTTAATAAGCGGTTGGAGGCATCCCAAGCAGCATCGGCGCTGGTGTCCCACATTTCATTGATATTATATTGCAATTTTCCAACCAGTGGCGATACCACTCGTTCAGTTAGTGGATCTAAAGTGTTGTTAGTGTCCAAAAAAACTGTATGTTTACGCAAAGCATAGATTTGACCTATGTTTAAATTCATTTTTTCTTGGCCAGTGTAATCATCGAGGAAGCGTGATGTTACTGCGACAGCCACTTGGTTCGCATCGCCAATTCTATCCATTCCTACAAATCTGTTGTTTCTAAACATAGTGTCAAAACCAAAGACAGGGAGATTAGTATCGAAAAGCGGTATATTGTTTTGGTTGTGTTCTGGGACGTAAAGATAATAAGCTCTTGGCTCTAATGTTTGTTCATAATTGGCTTTAAAAAATTTTATATTACGAGAAAAAAACATGCCGCTGTCTAGTGATGCAATCGGTAAGACTTCTCCTAAGGAGTTATTGGTAATTTGCGGAGTGTTTTCACGATCGTGAAATTGATAGTTATTTAACACGGCATCTATTCGAGGAGTTAAATAAGCGCTCGCCCAACGTTTCGGTAAACTAACGCTAGGCGTAATAGATATGCGGTCGGCAGTAATAACTGGAATATTGGTAGCAAAACTTTTTTTGTGATCGAAGCGAACGGCTTTTGCATCTATACCATAAGTTAAATTGAAAGGTTCATTGGGATAACTGGCGTTTAGGTCGAGTTGAGGCAACATTGTATATTGATCAACAGCTCCTACCGCAGTTAAAGGATGCAAGGTTTGAAAAGCTTGCACTGTACCCAAAAAATGCCAATGTTCGTTGTTATAAGCTAAGTTAGCTTGGTTAAAAAGCTGGTCAGTGCTTTGGGAGCCTGGCAAGGTATGAAAATCTTGTTGGAAATAATCATCGCTAACCATATTCAGATCTAAACTACTTTGCCAATTTTTATTAAATCTAGATTTATTTCCGAAAGCTATGAATCCACGATCAGTACTGTAGTTTGCTAAATTTTCTAAGGATCGAATTGTACTAGGATCAGTTGATATATGTTGAAATGGTTCATTCCGCTTAAAACTAGAGAATGCTTTATCACCGGATATATAACCTAGATCCAATTTGCCTTCGTTTTTTTCCGTTAAGTAACGAAACGTAGCGTCAGTGAAGAATCCACGTTTAGTGATATATTGCGGGGTTAGTGTTAAATCATAGTTTGGCGCTAGATTAAAATAATAGGGCCAAGCAATAGAAAAACCGTTGAGTGTCGAATTGGATACAGTCGGATATAGAAGTCCCGTTTTGCGCCTGCTGTCGAGAGGGAAGTCAATGTAAGGTAAATAAAAAACTGGAATATTTTTGGCAAATAAAAACGCATTAGTTGCCTGTCCGCGACCAGAGTTTTTATCTAGATTAATTTTATTGCTGATAATATGCCAAGATACATCATTCGGTGAGCAGGAGCTGAAGGTGGCTTTGCTCAGCTTTAATACACCTAAAGAATCACGAAAAATTTCTTTAGCTTTACCCCAAACACTGTTTGCTCCCAACGCTGCTGGTGGGGCTACTCGATAAATAGCATTTTGCAGCGTGGTTGTTTCCTTACCAAGATCCATGCTTCCATTTTTTGCGACAATTAAACGACCGTTCTCATGTAATTGAACATTGCCTAAAAGTTCCACGCGAATTATTTGTCCGGTTTTGTTATTGCGCCAAAAAGCAACTTTATTGGCAATAACTTCACGTCCTGGCTGTGTGATAGTTACGTCTCCTACCAAAACCGAAGCGCCTTCCTGTGAGAAAACAGCCTGTTGTTTGGCAGTTATAGTAGTTGGAGAGTTTTGCGCCGGAGCTGGGTTTGGATAAGCTTTGATGCTGTCTGGATCTTTATAAAAGCCGCCACAAACATTAGATAAAGACTTGTCGCAGACCCAGCCCAAAATAGTACCAATGTGTTCCGAGCTGAGTTTGGTAAAATCTATTTCAGGCTTATCACTTTTTGGTAAACAAAACTTTTCGCTACCCGGTGTAATCTGTATGCAGTTTTGCTGTAGTAAATTTACTTCAGCTGCGAATGCATTTGTGAAGCAGCAGGCAAGAGCGCTAAATAAAAGAATAGGGCGAAGTTTTAAAGGACTTTTTCGAAAGCGCACCGACATGTTTCTATTATTCTCGTTTTTCAAACACAAAGTGCACTATTCTACCAGGTTTTATAGAAAAAACATGTCTATGCGTTTTCTTTATAAATCAATAGGTTGTATTTTTAAATGCAATTCCCTTTAGCATCTTCGGAATCACATCATTCAAATCCCCGATGATGCTATAATGTGCGACTTTTAAGATTGGTGCATTTCGGTCGGAGTTAATAGCAATGATGCGCTTTGATTCGCTAATTCCAGTCCAATGTTGTAATTGCCCTGAAATGCCGCAAGCTATGTACAGATTGGGGCGAACTGTTGAGCCAGTTTGACCAATCTGGCATTCTAATGGCAGAAGACCTGCATCAACAACTGGACGCGTACAGCCGATTTCAGCTCCTAGAGCAGAAGCTAGTTTTTTCACTAAATCTAGAGACTCTTTACTAGAAACACCCATGCCAGCTGCAACTACAATTTTAGACCCTTTAAGATCCACAGATTTAGCAGCGCGCACAACTTCACAAACTTCAGTTGGAAAATCAGAAGCGGCTAGCTCGCATTTTTCCTCGATAATTTTAGCCTTACGATTTTGGTCCGGGGTTGACAATTTCATAACGCCTTCGCGTACACTAGCCATACTAGGAGAGCAATCGGGCGAGACGATAGTTGCTATAATATTGCCGCCAAAGGCAGGTCTGATTTGCAGAAGAATATTTTCTTTGGTTTTGCCTTGAAAATTGTAGTCGCCAATTTGTAAATTCGTACAATCAGCCGTAAGTCCACAAGAAAGAGCGGCAGAGACACGCGGAGCTAGGTCGCGGCCATTTATTGTCGCGCCAAAGAGTACAATTTGCGGTTGATGTTTTGTTATAAGTCCTGCAATGATTTTAGCGTAGGGTACAGAAGTAAAGTGCTCTAGACGCTTATCTTCTACATAATAAATTTCATCTGAGCCGTAGTGCGCTAAAACATCTAATTTTTTCTTGAGGCCAAAACCTAAAACAGCTGCGCTTACGGAGGTTTTTAACTGATTGGCGAGACGGCGCGCTTCGCAAATTAGTTCTAAGCTTACATTAGCTATTTCTTTGTCATTTTGTTCGATAAATACTAAAACGCTTTTGGGATTCATTACTTAGCTCCTATCCGATGATGTGTTCTTTTGTAAGTTCTTGCATAAGCGCGCCAATATCTTCGGCAGTATTCGCAATCATTCTAGTATTGCGAGCGGCTAGAACTACGTTTTCAATGTTTTTAACTTTAGTTGGCGAGCCGGAAAGTCCACACATTTTTAAATCGGCTTTTAGATCTTCTGCGTTCCATTGTTTTATATAATCACAAGAGCAGCCAATTTCGGGATGTAGATAAGCTTCATCATAAGATTCATTACATTTGCAAGTTATATTTTTGTAAAGCATGACGCGTTTAACGCTGGGACCTCGTGGCTCATTGGCTTCGCTACGTACAGTGATCAAAACGGGAAGGGGGCTTTTTAAGATTTCATATCCGCCATCGATAATTCTTTTTACCTTAATGTGTTTAGTATTAGCAGAGATTATTTCGACAACGCCAGTCAGTTGGTTAATGCCAAGTTTCTGGGCAATTTGGGGGCCAACCTGAGCTGTGTCTCCGTCAATAGCTTGGCGTCCGCAAATGATAATATCAAATTTACCAATTTTTTCGATTGCTTGGGTAAGAGCGTAAGATGTGGCAAGAGTGTCAGAGGCGGCGAATTTAGCATCTGTAACCAAAACTGCATCATCGACGCCACGATATAAACTTTCTTTTAAAACCTTTATGGCAGAGGGCGGTCCAAGAGTGATGGCTGTGATGGTTGCGCCGATTGTCTCTTTAATTTTTAAGGCTTCTTCTAAAGAATTCAAATCTTCTGGATTTGTGATAGCCGGCAGGGCAGAGCGATTCACCGTGCCGTCTGGTTTCATAGCATTGTCCGGGATATTAGCTGTGTCCGGAACTTGTTTGACTAAAGTTATAATTCTTAAAGCCATTAAATTTACTCCAAGTTATTTTTCTTATACATGTAGTTGGAAATAAGTGGTAAGTCCAGTTAAAAACATTTGAATTGCTGTTGCTATCAGGATTAATCCCATTAATCTTTCGATAGCTATTAAGCCTCTCTCACCAAGCACACGATTAAGATAAGGGGCGCTGGAAAGAATCATTCCACAAGCAGCTGAGGCAACAAGGATAGCAGCTAGCCAAAAAAGTTTTTTATCTGGCTCGGCGGTAACGAAAAGCATGATAGTAGTCATGGCGGCAGGTCCCGCTGTCAGCGGCACCGCGAGTGGTACAAAAAAAGGTTCTTTTTTATTATTAGCAGAAGAATCCTCCTCTTTTTTGTCCGGTGGGAAAATCATGCGTAATGCAATTAAGAATAAAATAATACCACCTGCTATGCCAAGAGCTTGCGAGGTTATTTGAAAACCTTGTAAAAGCGCTTGCCCAGTAAATAGAAATACAACTAATACGCAGGCAGCTATGAAGGTTTCGCGTAGAATTATATATTTTTGTCGCTTGGCCGGAATGTGTTTCAACGTTGCTAAAAATACTGGCAAATTGCCCAGTGGATTCATGACCAAAAGTAAAATTATAGAAGCAGATGAAATTGTCATAGGTTTTCTCGTTGGTTACTTAAGAAAAGAAATAATATATGTTTTTTGTTGTAGGGGCAAACTTTGGAGGAGGGCGGCTTGGGAAATAAGGAGAGGGCAGCCACAAGGGCTGCCCGTACACGGTATTTTTTTGATACGTTTTTTGGTGTATGTTGTGCAGTATGAAATACGAATTCAATCTTTATCGTCGACGTTCTATACGTCTTGCTGGTTATGACTATTCTCAGGAAGGTGCATATTTTATAACCATATGCACCTATGATGAAAAAAATTTGTTTGGTAATTGTATCGGTGGTCAAGTTTGCTTGAATGAAGCAGGGCAAATGATAGAAAATTTTTGGCATGCAATGGCAATTAGATTTCAAGGTGTTGCATTAGATGAATACATTGTTATGCCGAATCATTTTCATGGCATCGTTGTCGTAGGGGCAGCCCTTGTGGCTGCCCCTTCTCCTACTGCAGAAAGGGCAGGCACAAGGCCTGCCCGTACGATTGGCGATGTTATTGGTGCATTCAAATCCTTGACGACGGGAGAGTATATTCTTGGTGTTAAGGAGGGCAAATATCCGTCTTTTAAGAAGCGTGTGTGGCATCGCAATTATTATGAACACATCATACGAGATGAAAATGATTTAAGTCGTATTCGTGTCTATATTCGTAACAATCCACGTAATTGGCGTCCCCCTACTGTCAAAGCAAAGTAGAAATGTCACATTTTGAGCAAAGTTAAAATGTCACATTTTTAACTAAGACTTTTGGGACATTTCTGACCAAAAAATTGTTAATAATCGGTGCATAGCACCACCTAAAAA
>Ga0265297_10000632_pt1 | contig 100112 bp, 83 predicted proteins | sample Munlanlwell13791_FD_192502 | JGI IMG/M metagenome (GOLD analysis project Ga0265297, IMG submission 192502) | Leachate microbial communities from a municipal landfill in Southern Ontario, Canada - Leachate well 137-91 | ecosystem: Engineered > Solid waste > Landfill > Unclassified | place...
AGCTGCGGCATATTGCAATGAAAGGCTTAAGGTGCCCTTAGAAATATGATTGCCAGCAGTTTGCATGATAGCGGTTATTAGCGCGATGCGGTTTGTTGCGGCGGCTGCACGAAACATCCGAATAATGAGCTCTTGATTTCTCTCTGCGATCACATTAAAGAAGACCCTCTGTTCTTGTGGATCGGTAAATTTTTGGGCTATATTGAGCGCAGTAATTAGATCTGGCATGTGATTAGCATTAAGGCCTAATACTATCATTGCCGTTAGGCCGGGATTATCAAGTGTTCTGTCTCTTGTGGTGCTGCTTTGTTCTTGAGCGAGTCCTATTTCTTCTCGAATATTGTTTGCATCTTGTTGTTGAAGATACGGTAAAATCAGCCCATTAAAGAAATAGCTTCGATTTAACGCTGAATCTAAGAGCTCGTGGACTTCGTTTTCTTGCGTTTCAGAGCTTGGTGCCTTTGGTGCGGGTTCTTCTTGTTCTCCTTCAGGGCTTTTTCGCTTCATAGCCTCAACATAATCAAACGTGTTTGCCATTGTTGTTGCGGCCAGCAGGGCCATGATTGTTTTTTTATTGAATTTCATGATAACCTCCAAAAAATAATCGATCTGTAACTATAACCTTCAAAATACCTTTATTGTATAATTTCTATCTGAAACTTTTAATAGAAATTTAAAATAGAAAATCAACACATTGAAGTGTACTATGAAATTGCCTATTGCTCAAATATTTTTTTTATTTAATATTATGCGTTGAAAACTATGCTAGCATTTTCAGATTGAATAAAAAATCGGCTTTCAGTTTTGTTATTTATACTATTTCTGCCTGTAACAATTTGTTAGCAGTGACGATTCTGCCTGTAATCTTACTCGCATTTCAAAACTTTACAATATAAAGTTTGCCATAATAAACGTCGAGCCGTAATAAAAATTTTCATCTGAGGGCAAATTTATTCGTGTTTCTGAAAAGCATGACTGGCAGATAATTTCCAATGGTTATTTTAAGCACAATGAATTCTTGTTGGAAAAAACTAGGTTCTGGGGTAAACTTCATTACCGTAATAACATACGTATTAAAAGAAGCGTTAATAAAAGGAAAAAGAGGCTTTTACATTCTCCAGAAAGGACGACTCGTGATTTATATTTTTAGAAAAGAAATGAGAAAATGGCATACCGTATTGTGGGTTGTGCTTGCATCGTTAGCAATTAGTAGTGGTTCATTTTTCTTCTTCCGTGCTCGACATATTTCAGAGATGACCGTTGCACATGTTAACGGCATGCCCGTTTATTTTAATGAATACCGCCGCTCTCTAGCAGAAATCCAAGAACGCATTAATTCATTACGCCCTCTGGCTCGCATGTATGGGATGTCGGAAGAGCTTTTCTTGAGCACATTCTTGGGCGCAACAAAGCCTGAAGAGCTTGCTTTTGATATGTGTGTCAAAGAACGCTTAATGGACGGCGTAAAAGATGGTTTCAACCTTACGCTTGATGATGCATGGTTCAAAAAAGAGTTGATTAAGGCGTTTCCTCAATTGACCGATGAACAGGGAAAAATCAACATGGAACTATATCAACGTTACCTTGAGCGGATTTCTACAACGGCTCCAGAATATGAAAAGAATAAACGCGAAGAATTTAAACGTGCTATGGTTCAACGGTTTGTTCAAGGAACTTCATATGTTCCTGATTTTGTTGTTCAAGATATGTACAACAGTGACTTTGTTGAAAAAAGTTTCGCTATTGCAAGTGTACCTCTCGATTCTTTCATATCCAACGTCAAAAAAGAGGGTGCAACAGACAAGGAACTCGACCAATATTATCTGACCAACAAAGATTCTTATGTTGTTGGTGAAAAACGCAAGGCCAAGTATTGGGAAATGTCAGCCACCGAATATGCAAAGAAAGTTGAGCCTGATCCATCTATTGTACGTCATTTCTATGAAAAACATAAAAGCACGCTGTACCGTGTGCCACCCAAAGTAAAAGTTCGCCACCTTCTTGTCAAAGCGACAACAGAAAATGCAAAAGATAAAGCGACTGATCTTCATAAGCAATTGGTACAAAACCCAGACAAATTCGCTGCGTTAGCCAAGCACCACTCACAGGATGTCAAGACCGCTGCAACTGGCGGACTCGTTGATTTTTTTAATAAGGGAACCTACAGCGAGGAATTTGAACGCGCAGCCTTCCGTCTCAAAACAGACGGTGAAATTTCTAATATTGTTAAAACCAAAGACGGTTTTGAGATCTTGCAGCTTGTGCAACGCATTCAGGCTGCCGAAAAACCATTTGAATCGGTAAAAGATGAAATCGTTAAAGTACTTCGTGCCAAACGGTCATTGGCTGCATTGCGCGGGGAACTTGAAAATATTATGCGTTCTTCTCATGAGGACAATAAGGCTATCGAAGAATTTATTCAAAAAAATGGGCTAAATGAAAAAGAGAGTGGTTGGATCAGCGAGGAAGGCACAAAAGCTGCTGGTCTTGAAGGCTCATTGGCAAAAAGACTCTTCTCGGCCCACCGACGTCAAAAAAATGTTGGCTACTTTGTCAATGACGAAGTATATGTTATCTACCAACTGTCCGGCGCACAAAAAAGCTATACCCCTACACTTGAGCAGATCAAAGACAAGGTGACTGCTGATTATTATGACGATAAGGCTGAGACCCTGGCAAAAAATACCTTGAAGGATGCCCGGGCAGCACTACTGGCAAAAAAAATGACACTTGATCAATTTGCCAGCCAAAATGGTGGTCGAGTGACAACAACGGCAAAAGTTTCTCGAAAAAATGCGGCCAAATCACTTGAAGGCGTTGATGAGGCATTGAAAGATAAAATGTTCGCACTGACCGACCCTGTTCAGGTTCTTGAACATCGTCACAACAACACGTTCTATTTGGCCCAGGTCCGTGATATGAATGAGAGCAAAGAAGCCGACCTCCAGCAAGAAGCCGCTGAAATTATTAAGCAGCAAAAATACAAGGCTAAATCACTGCATAATATGGCTTTTATTGCTTCTTTGTATAGAAATGCTACTATAGTAAGCGATAAAAAACTGATGGAAATGCAACGCGTAGATACGAAAGACGAGTAGATGGACGAGAATAATTTGCATGCGCATACCGACAAAGCAAAGGCTCTAGAAGCAGCTTTTGCCCAGATTGACAAACAATTTGGTAAAGGATCGGTTATGCTTTTGGGGCAAAAAACCGATCTCAAGATCGAAACTATTTCGACCGGATCGCTCCTCGTTGACGAAGCATTGGGGGTTGGGGGTTTTCCACGAGGCCGAGTGATCGAAGTTTACGGTCCAGAGGCTTCAGGCAAGACCACGATTACCTTGCATGCGGTAGCAGAGGTGCAACGGGCAGGTGGTGTGTGCGCATTTATTGACGCCGAACACGCACTTGATCCTGCGTATGCTGCCAGTATAGGTATCAATACTAATGACTTGATTATTTCTCAGCCAGACTATGGCGAACAGGCACTGGACATTGCTGAAATGCTTATCCGTTCAGGTGCCGTTGATTTAATTATTATCGACTCGGTTGCAGCGCTGGTTCCTAAGGCAGAACTTGAAGGTGACATGGGCGATGTCCATGTAGGCTTGCAAGCTCGTTTGATGTCGCAGGCTCTTCGCAAATTAACGCCTGTTGTACATAAATCGAGGACTGTTTTGATTTTCATTAACCAGATTCGTAGTAAAATTAATTCAATGCCATTCGGCGATCACGAAACGACAACTGGTGGTAACGCATTGAAATTTTATGCATCAATTCGTTTGGAAATCCGTCGAGTCGCAACATTGAAAAAAAATGAAAAACCAATTGGTAATCGTATTGTTGTTAAGGTTGCAAAGAACAAGGTTGCTCCCCCGTTCAAAAGAGTTGAAGTAGATTTACTTTTTGGTGAAGGGATTAGCAAGGAACTTGACCTGCTTGATATGGCCATTGCGCATCACGTAATTCAACAAGGCGGTGCATGGTTTACCTACCAAAATGAGAAACTAGCACAAGGTCGTGACAATTGTTTAAAGAAACTCAAAGAAGATACAGCATTGTTTAATAAGTTGTACGCAGCTGTTCGAGACAGGCTTGGGCAGCCAACGAATCAGGGAATTGAGGGTGAATAAAAATTCTAAAGAGCGTAATACGCCAGAAGCTTTGAAATATTCTATAAATGGTCAAATTCGTTCCGATCGCATCGTTGTTATTGATCATAACGGCCAAAACCTTGGGCCTTTGCCTCGAGGGGTCGCATTGGTTAGAGCTGAAGAGGTCGGCTTAGATTTGGTACAAGTCGGTGAAAAAGACGGCTTGCCTATTGCCAAATTTATGGATTTTGGAAAGTTCTTGTATACCAAGAAAAAACAAACGGCGGATGCAAAAAAGAACCAGAAAGCCGTAGTGGTCAAAGAAATTAAGATTCGACCAAATATTGGCGAGCAAGATTACAAGACCAAAATAAATCAAGCTGAACAGTTCTTCGGCGACGGTAATAAGGTCAAGTTTACTATCCAGTGTCGTGGCCGAGAAGCCAGCATGATGGAAGAAGTTGGTACGCGCTTTTTTGCTCGTATCCTACAAGATCTGGCCGCTCGTAATGTTGGTACCTTAGTCGAAGAAAAGGAAAGCAGGGGCGGTATGCTGTGGTCGAAGATATTTTATGTTAAAGGCAAGGGTAACTAAAAATTACTTTTGTATAGGTAATTGCTTATATAATAAGGAAATGAATAATGCCAAAAGTTAAAACACATTCATCGTGCAAAAAACGCTTTAAAAAAACTGCAAGCGGTAAGATTAAACGTGCTGCTGCTTTTAGACGCCATCATGCATGGGCGAAGGCTTCAAAGACTATTCGTTCCTTGCGCAAAGGCAGATATATTGACAGTACACAAGAAAAACAAATTAAATCTCTGATGCCTTACTAGCGTCGTGTAAGGAATTGAGTTTTTTTTAGAATTATAAGGACTTCCAATGAGTAGAATTAAACGCGGTGTAATAACCAAACAACGTCACAAAAAACTGCTAAAACAAACCAAAGGTTTCTGGGGCCAACGCGGTAACGTGTTCAAGCGTGCAAAAGAAACATTAATGCGTGCAATGCGCTTTGCCTACATCGGTCGCCGTCTCAAGAAACGCGATTTTCGTTCATTATTCATTACTCGTATCAACGCTGCCAGCAGAGAGCATGGTATGTCGTATGGTGCCTTCATGCACGGCCTGAAAACCCTTAATATTGGCTTGAACAGAAAAATGTTGAGCCAAATGGCTGTTATCGAACCTCAAGCGTTTGACTATTTAGCCAAGATGGTTGTTTCGGCTAAGAAATAAAAGTATTGCATTTTTAGGTACCACACGAGTAACCTACCAGTTGTGTAGGGTGAAAGTTTGGATCGAGGGCAAAGGAAAGAGAATGAGGTATTTGGAAGAGCTTGAACAGAAGGTTCTTCGCTTGATTCAACGGAATCAAGAGCTACAAACACGGCTTGATGTTTTAGTAAAAGAAAATGAGCAGTTGCGATTGGTAAATCAGCAATTTGAAGCATCGTTGCTTGCAAAAACTCAGTCAACTGAGTCGCTTGAGCAGGAAAAAGCAGCTATTGTTACAAGTATTGAAGATTTATTGAATAGTATCAACGCTCTAGAAAACAAAGCTGGCTGATGTAGATAACTATGCAAAAGAACATAAAAATAACGATAAATAGCAAGCAGTATGCAATTGCAACTGATGAAGACGAGAATGATGTTTATGCCGCAGCGCATTTGGTTGATACGTTGTTAAAAACCAAAGTTTCATCAATACAAGATGAAGGCAAGGCCTCATTGATTGTTGCGCTTCAGCTTGCAACTGACCTTGCTAAAAATAAAAAGTTGCTTCAAACGTATGATCAAAAAGTTGAGCACCTCATTTCACTGCTCAATCATAAGGCATAGGGTGAGTCGGCTTTAACGGCAAAATTTCGATGTTCTGCATCAGACGTGGTACAAGCCTGATACCTTGCTTCTCACAAAACGACTAAGTTTCGTTTCTTTTATTTCTCATTTCCAAATTTACATTGCAAACGCAAAGGCGCGTTACTTACTCATAAAAAACGATAGTAAAAAACGCCTTTAAACTTTTTGTATAGTTGTACGATTTTTGAACGAAAGATTTCCAATGACAATAGAACTATTAACTGGTGCAGCATTCGGAATGTCGTTTGGCATTCTGGCGGTGTTTGCATTTGTCTACGCGCGCAAAAGACATCTTTTGTGGGCAAAGGCCGAGGCGTCGCAGCGGCTTCGTTTGGCCCATGAAGAAATTGAGCGTGAGCGTCGCGAGGCAATGAGTGAACTAAAAAACGAGCTTGGCAAGCGTCGTAATGACATTGACCTTGAGATCAAAAAAACCAAAATTGAATTGCAGCAGCTGCAAAATAAATTTCAAAAAAAGCAAGATACGCTTGATCAGCGGGAAGTGTTGCTTGATGAATTGCGTAAGGAACTGCAACAAAAAGAACGCGACGTTGCCAAACGCCTTGATATTCTTGCTAATGATGAAGTCAAATTAAAGCGTATTTATGAAGAGTTTGTCCTCAAGCTCGAACGTCTGAGCGGTATGAAGCAGGAGGAGGCAAAGCGCATTTTGCTTGAATCTCTTGAAAAAGAAGTTAAGATTTCTAGCCAAAAATGGATTGCCAAAGTTGAGGAAGATGCACGAGAGACAGCTAAAGAAAAGTCTGTTGATGTGTTGTGTTCTGCAATGCAACGCTACCTGTCTGAAACCGTTACACTTCACTCGTCGAGTGTTGTTCATCTGCCTAATGAGGAGATGAAGGGCCGCATTATTGGCAAAGAAGGCCGCAATATCAAGGCACTTGAAATGGCAACCGGCATGGAGTTTGTGATTGGCGATACCCCTGAAGTGATTACTATTTCTGGGTTTAATCCCATTCGTCGCGAAATTGCAAAACGCGCCTTGGCCAAACTGATTCAAGATGGTCGCATCAATCCAACACGTATTGAAGAGACCGTAGCCAAGTGCGAAGCCGAGCTTGACCAAAGTATCTTGGAAATTGGCCAACAAACAGTGTTGGAATTTGGTTTTCGTGGTATGCATCCAGAGTTGGTTAAACTTTTGGGTAAATTACATTTCCGCGCTAGTTACACACAAAATAACCTTACCCATAGCAAAGAAGTCGCTTATTTTTCCCGCATGATTGCCAATGAATTGGGCTGCGATGGTGACATAGCTGCACGCGGTGGTTTGCTGCATGATATCGGCAAAGCCATTTCGGCAGAAGTTGATGGTCCTCACGCAACAATTGGCTCCGATTTTGCCAAGGAACATGGCGAAGACGCTATTATTGTTAATTCTATCGCGTGTCACCATGAAGAAGTTGCCCCAGCAAGTATTTATGGCTTTATTGTTCATATTGCTGATGCAATCTCTGCCTCACGACCAGGTGCGCGCAAAGAAACCCTATCCACCTACATCAAACGCCTTGAGCAACTTGAAGAACTTGCTAATGGCTTTGATGGTGTTAAGAAGGCGTACGCATTGCAAGCGGGCCGTGAAATTCGCGTGATTGTTGATGAAGATCGTATGGATGATCAGCAAGCCGAAGTTTTGGCCCATGATTTGGCCAAAAAGGTTGAAGAAAGTATGAACTTTCCAGGAGAAATTAAAGTGAATGTGATTCGCGAAAAACGCTTTATTCAAGCGGCGCGCTAAGGAAACACGTATGACCAAATCGTTGCGAGTTCTTTTTGTCGGTGATGTTGTTGGACAGCCTGGTATGACCATTTTTCAGCGGTGGATACCCAAGCTAAAAGAAAAGTATGCCCTGGATGCCGTTATTGTTAATGGCGAAAATTCCAATAAAACAGGTAAAGGCATCATCCCCAAGGCAATTGATTTTTTCAAACATAATGGGGCTTCTGTAATCACCACCGGTAACCATGTGTGGGAGCAGCGCGATGTATATATGTCGCTCAATCAGCGCGATGACATCATTCGCCCTGCCAACTATCCACCAGGATGTCCGGGCAAGGGTCATACGTTTTTTTATATTAATGAAATTCCTATAGCAGTTATTAATCTAATGGGTCGTGTTTTTACGCGCGACCCATTAGACTGTCCATTTCGGACGGTTGAATCGTTGTTAACGTTTATTCATACCAAAACAAATATTATTTTTGTTGATTTTCATGCCGAAGCAACTTCAGAAAAGAATGCCATGGGCATCTATCTTGACGGCAAGGTTTCAGGAGTTTTTGGAACTCATACCCACGTGCAAACCGCCGATGAACGGATTTTGCCTGATGGAACCGGTTTTATCACAGATGCCGGCAGCTGTGGCCCTCTGTATTCTGTCATTGGTATGCAACACGATGTTATCTTACAGCGGTTTTTAACCTATCCCCGAGCAGGAAAGTTTGTTGTTCAAACGCAAGGACCGGTAATCTTTTCGGGCGTTTGGGTTCAGGTTTCAACAGAAACCGGCAAAGCAGAAAAAATTGAACGTGTTTATTTTGTTGATGACACGATTAGTTCTGCTATGCATCCAGCAGAATTGGCGTAAAGAATTCGCATGCTCATACCGTACTTTTTGAAGAATTTCTTGCAAAGAAGCCTTGTTTTTTTTGCGATTTTGACGAGCATTTTTGCTTCGTGCAATCTTTTCATTCGTTTGCCATTTATTCGTGATCATTCTTCGATTCCACTCATCATTATTACCATGCTTCCGGTTGTAACCGTATTTTCGTTGCCACTTTCTTCTATGTTGGCCGTCGCAACAACCATTGCGCAGCATACTGCTTATAATGAGTGCTTAATCTTTGCGTTGCTCAAACCAACACGGCAAGCATTATTGCGGGCTATTGTCATTTTTTCAGTTTTGTGCACCATCGTGTATGCGTGTGTCGTTTTTCAATTTGCTCCGCAAAGTTATCACAAAGGTAAACAGCTTTTATTTAAAATTGCTCAAGAACAATTACTTAAGCTTGAGCCGAATAAATTTCATACCCCTTTTTCATCGTTTACGTTTTTTTTCAAAAAAAAAGAAAATATCGCGAAAGATACGCAACGGTTTACAACATTGTTTTTAGTGTTATGGCCTAAAAGAAACAAAGATGAACGCTTCTTTTTTACGGCCCAGCAGGGAATTTTGAAACGGGAAATGCTTTCATTGTACAATGGCTCCATCTACACCAGTAAACATAACCGTTTTCACACGGCTACGTTCACCCAAACTGATATTGATATTCATAGGCTGATTGAGACTGAAAAAGGGCGCCCACAATTGACTAATTTAAAGTTTCAGACATGGGATCGCTTGTGGCGGTTACGTAATACCGAAAAAGAGTCATTACTTGAATTTCACAAGCGAATAGCGCAATCTCTATGGCAATTGGCGCTTCCTGTCCTGGCGTTTATTTTGATGAGTATCGGCGGCTTTGTTTCATTTTTAAGCAGTATTTTGACCTGTGGTGTACTGTATTTATTTTCATATATTTGTGTTGCTTATGCACAAAGTTATCATGATAGCGTTGGTTTGACGTTGTTTTTTTTGTATGTGCCGCTGTTGGTGTTAGTTTTATTGGGATTTGGGGTATACCGCAAAAGGCTTTTCTAAGATAGGGTTTTTATGATTTTAGTTGTTATTTTGTACGCCTTATTGGCCGCAACATTTTTATTGGCTAAGAAGGCGATTATGTACGCCAATCCGTGTTTTCTAATTGGTTTTCGTATGATTTGTGCCGGGTTGGTACTTGTTGGGTATCAGGCCTTTGTGAGAAAAGGTGGGATTAGTATTCCGCGAGCAGATTGGTGGCTTTTTTTCAAAGCATCGTTGTTCCATATTTACTTTGCATTCACGTTAGAGTTTTGGGCGCTTCAGTATGTAACCGCGCTTAAAACAACGCTTATCTATTCATTAACGCCGTTTGTCGCTGCGTTGTTGGCCTTCTTTTTGCTGCATGAACGGCTTTCGTTGCGCAAGATGGTAGGCATCATTGTTGGGATGAGTAGCCTGATTCCTGTTGTTGCCATGAAGGTGGTTGGGCCAGAAGCTGCTTTTGAGTGGGCACGCATTTCATTGCCTGAAATCGCTTTATTAGGATCCGTATTTTCAGCAACGTACGCCTGGTTCATTGTAAAACAATTAATTGCCAAGGACTATTCACTAAGCATGATTAATGGGGTTGCAATGTTTGTAGGCGGTGTGTTGAGCATGACCACCGCGTCGATCGTCGAAGGCTTTGCTCATCCAGTCAGTAACTGGCCATACTTTTTTGGTTGGGTTGCTGCGTTAATTGTGGTAGCAAATATTATTGTGTACAACTTGTACGGGCTGCTTTTAAAGCGATATTCAATAACATTTCTGACATTTGCAGGTTTTTTGTGCCCCAGCTTTGGAACACTCTATGAATGGCTTTTTTTGAGCGGCGTGGTAACGTGGCAACACGCCGCCAGTTTAGTGCTGATTATTATTGGTCTTTATATCTTTTATCGCGATGAAATGCGCGGCTAGCGTCTTGGCAATATTTTGCCAAGGACTGTGGCAATGTCTTGATAATCATGTTGCAGTGCGCAGTAGTAGCAGGTCATCAAATCTGTTTTATTGATGAAATTAAAGCTTGCGGAGCGAATAATTGTTCGAACAATTGCATCGTATTGATTGTTTGCAGCCGAATAGAGTGCCCAGGTTAAAAAGCGTGGCAACTTAGCAAGAGCTCCGTGCTTTTTAGCCTTTTTACATGTCATCATCATTGTTTGCCAATGGTTTTCTTGCGGCTGTTGTTGTAAGTGTGTTTCAAGATCTCTGAATGATTCATCAAATTGACAGATGTGTTCCCTCAAGAGCGCACTACTTGCCCCTTGAGAATGCGATATTGCCTGCTCGAAGGCTCCATCTATTGAAACAAGTGATAAGCTTGTGGCAAGTGGAAGCGAAAAAATTTTTTCTATTAATTCTGCGCCATCATTTTCTGCGGCAATAACAGGTAAAGCTCCGTTAAGATTTTTGACGGTCAGATCGATGGCTCTTGCAGATAGTAAAATAATCCGAAGGACAGATAGCTTGCCTAAGGCACATTCGAAAATGCAATTTACTTCTTGTTTACTAAGTTCTGTTACATAGGGGGTTCTGAAGTACGGCCTCACAACTGTTGCATTGCCATCATGCGCTGCATTGCAGAGATCAAGTAATTCTTCACGAGAAATAGGCAGTATACTCGTCGCACAAAGAAGCAACATGGTTGCGAAAAAGGTGATGCGACCGATACGTAGACTTTTCATAAAAACCCCTTCTAAAAAGAAATAATTAGACGTTATCTGAAGAAGCTGCTCGTTGTTGCATGTGATCACGGATAATGGTGGCAACATCGTCGATAGCACGATTAAGGTTGCCATTCATGACATGATAATCAAAAATAGTTTCGCGTTGTTCTTGCCGCATTTCGTGAATAGCTATGTCGACCCTTCGTTGCAAGTCCTGTTGGCCATCGCGGTCACGAGTGCTGAGCCGTTGTTTAATCGCATTAGCATCGGGAACATCGATCCATATAAGAACAATGTCGGGAAGAAGTGCTTTTAGTGATTTGGCACCGGCTCTGTCGGTGATGATTAAAAAGGAGGCTCCCGTTTGTAAATCGTCACAAATTGAGCGGGGCGAACCATACCAGTTTCCATCGTAGGTTGTTGTTTCGAGAAAAAAGGTATCCTGCTTTTTTTGTTCAAATTCTGTTGGAGTAAGAAAGTGATAATCCACACCGTTATGCTCCTTGGCTCGTGCCGGGCGCGTAGTGTAGGTGATAACGCGCGAAATTGGCAGCGATGGGCCAAGAAGTTGTAAAACTGATTTTGCAATAGTCGACTTGCCTGCGCCGGTGGGAGCCGAAATTACAAATAAGAAACCTGATGATGTTGTTTTCATTGAGAGTATCCTTCATGCTATTCAATAACGATGCTAAATGCATTAATTTGCATAAGTATTTCATTTTTTTATAAATTTCTCTATAACATTAAATTTTCTTATGCGAATGTAATGGTGAAAAAGCTTTTTGGCGCCAGGGCAAACAAGAGGACTAATAATGAAAATGTGTGCAAAAACCGTTGGGTGTATCGTCGTGGCATTATTATGGGGCAGGCAGGCGTTTTGTAGTTCTCTAAAAACACTTCATGATGCATTTCCGGACACAGGAGTCGAGCTTATTACCGGCAAGGTTGAAGTACGCGACACTGATGGTACAACAACATCATTGTATAGAATTTTGGATATGCTTGCCCAAAAGGCAAAAACCAAGCTGCATGAGTTTGAAAAAATGTCCGGTGATCATGCGTCAGCGATTGAAATGTTGGTGTCTCGGTTGGTACTCATCGAAAAAGCCCAAGAACTATTAATATCATTGGACACGGAATTAAAACACAATCAGCGGGCACTGCGCGCGAACATTGATTATCGATTTAAAAAAATTTGTGATAATTTTAAAAATCAGTACCAAGTAGTCAGTCCCGATGGTGTTCCAGTAATTCGTCCGCGCGATATCCGTGCTTGTAACGAGATGGTTAAACAGTTCAACGATCATGTTGTTATGTATTCAATTAAGCACAAGGATGTATTGGCACCCAATGATGTTGATATGTTTAACAAAATTAGCATGTTCAATCAGATTCTATTGTATAGCATTTTGACCAATGCCTGTTTTGAAACTCAAAAGGTTGATGAAGTTATTGACCAAATTATTTATCTTCCTTATGAGGCAGTCTGCAAACATATTTTCTTGACAATGGCTGTCACCACTGTGCTATTTGCCGCTTTGGTGTATACTTTAGCTACGAAGAATACAGAATAGGTTTATGGTTCAGAGAAAGAGCAAATTATGAACAAACTCCCTGATATTGGTACCAATTTTGCTGAATGGTACCAAGAAGTTCTTACCCAAGCTGAAGTTATAGACGCCAGCCCAACACGTGGCTGTTTTGTCTTACGTCCCTACGGCTATGCCATGTGGGAGAATATTCAACGAGAACTGGACAAAAAAATCAAAGAGCTTGGAGTTCCGAACGCCTATTTTCCTATTTTGATTCCAGAGTCTTTTTTGAAGCGTGAAGAAAAGCATATTGAGGGCTTTTCTCCTGAGCTCGCCGTTGTTACCATTGGCGGTGGCAAAGTGCTTGAAGAGCCATTGGTTGTTCGCCCAACCTCTGAAACAATTATTTATAGCATGTTTGCCAAGTGGATTACTTCCTGGCGAAACCTTCCATTTGGGATTAATCAATGGTCCAATGTAATCCGTTGGGAAATGCGCACGCGTCCATTTATTCGGAGCCTTGAGTTTTTGTGGCAAGAGGGGCATACAGCACACAGAACCCATGAAGAGGCTATTAAAATGGCCACTGATGCGTTAAACATATACAAAGATGTGTATGAAAATTTTTTGGCAGTTCCAACTATTCTTGGCATAAAAACCGACAGCGAGCGTTTTGCTGGCGCGGAACGGACGTATACAATTGAAGGCCTCATGCCTGATGGTAAGGCGCTGCAAATGTGTACAAGTCACATTCTAGCCCAGAGTTTTCCAGCGTCGTTTGATGTTCATTATCAGGATGCTGATGGTTCGATGAAGGTTCCCTATTGTACAAGTTGGGGTTTTACCACCCGTTCGGTTGGGGCCTTAATAATGTCCCATGGCGATGCCAATGGACTAGTGATGCCACCACGTGTCGCGCCAACACAAGCTGTTATTGTTCCAATTTACAAAACTGACGAAGAACGTGCTGTTGTTGTTGAAAAAGCACAACAAATCAAGAACGCCTTGACCAAAGATGGCATTCGCGTTGTGGTAGACACCCAGGAGGGAATGACTCCTGGCGCAAAATTTTTCCACTGGGAACTTAAAGGTGTTCCGGTTCGCATTGAAATTGGACCTAAAGATATTGCTAACGATAGTGTAGTTCTGGTTAATCGAATTGAAACAGACAAAGCTAAGAAGAAAACATTTGTATCGAGCTCAAATGTGCATCAAGCGCTTACAGGCCTTTTTGACACCATTCAACAAAACCTTTTGACTTCTGCTCGCACTCGCATGCACAATCTATGGTACCAGGGTGATAAGCTTGCCGACTTCGGTCCTAAAATTGATGCCGAGAACGGTTTGTACCAAACTGGGTGGTGTGGCAGCACAGAGTGTGAGGCGAAGGCGAAAGAGTACAAAGGTACCGTCCGCTGCATTTTGCCAGAGCAGAGGCATAAGACATGTTTCTCTTGCTCAGCTGCAAGCAAACATGAAATTTTGGTAGCCAAAGCCTACTAGGAGGGCAAGAAGCGTGAGCGGAGTGGAGGAGGTTATAGGTCAGTTCCATGCGTACTTATTAACCGAAAAGCGCGTCTCGAATAACACCTTCCTTGCCTACAAGCAAGATCTTGAGCAGCTTGACCAATTTTTGGTAAAAGAAAAGGTTAAGCTGAACGAAATTACCAAACGTCATTTGAATTCATATCTTAAGCGATTAAAGGATCAGGGTTTAAGCGCTAAATCGCTTTCCCGTAAAATTTCTTCGCTTAAATTGTTCTTCAAGTTTTTGCACGAACGATACAAATTACAAAATTGTGCCAAAGCCTTAATTTTTCCCAAACTTGAAAAAACCTTGCCAAATTATTTGTCCGAACACGAAATTGAGCAACTTCTTGCTGCCGCCAATAAAGATACTTCGGACAAGGGTATTCGTAATAAAGTGATGCTTTATCTGTTGTATGCCACGGGTATGCGAGTAACTGAGCTCATTAGTCTGACAGCAGACAGAATTTATTTTGACACCGGTTTTATTGGCGTGGTAGGGAAGGGCAACAAAGAACGTATGATTCCCTTGCCTAAAAATATTTTAGAACTGCTGCGGTATTATTTGGAACACATTTATTTTAAACTGTTGCCAAAGTCGGTCCAATGCGATCAAACCAAGCGATATTTATTTGTTGCGTATTATAACAGCAAAGTTAAACCGCTCTCACGTCAATCGTTGTGGATCTTGCTTAAAAAAGTGCTACGCCAGGCTGCTATTGTTAAAAACATTTCACCGCATAGCCTTCGGCATTCGCTTGCGACGCACTTATTGCGTAACGGTGCTGACTTGCGATCGCTGCAAATGTTGCTGGGGCACCAAAATTTGGCAACGGTGCAGGTGTATACGCACCTTGGTAACAAAGAAATTAGAAGAGTCTACGATCAAAAACATCCGCGAGCCTAGTGATTTCCTTAACAGTCCCAACCACATATTGTATACTGTAACCACTTTTGAATAAAAATCGTTCAGCCCATTTCTTTACTGAAGCAGGGTACTTATGGATCGCATATTTAGTGCTTCCCAAAAAGAGTTGATAACACTTCTTGGTTCAATGCAACCAATCTGTAACAAGAGAACAACTCTTGATGTTACCGAATCAATTTTGTTCCATGTGACACCGCGTGAATTGGTTTTGAAAGCTACCGATTTAGAAATTAGCTTACAAGCCAACATGGATATCCAAACGGACAGTGCAGAAACTGAAAGTTTTTTAATTTCTGGCAAACGTATATTTGAACTTACTAAGGAATTGGACGGAGAAATTCAGTTTTCTTTAAGTGATGGCAAGTTAAGCCTGCAAGTTGGCGGTATTGATTTAGCTTTAAACATTAAAGACCCGCAAGAATTTCCACCGTTTCCTGAACGCATCGAAAATTTCATGGAGGTTGAATCATCATTTTTACTAGGATTGATTAATAAGGTTGCATTTTTAATTCCGCAAAATAATACCAATGCAGCTCTCAACGGCATGTTGCTTGAAATCAATCAAAATGAAATGGCTGCCGTAGCCACCGATGGTCATAGCCTGGCCCGCGTGACGACTACCAAGCATGTTCTGAATGAAGAAAAAAAGTGGTTGATGCCTAAGCGAGCCGTTTTGGAGCTCAAAAAGCTTCTTGAAGCATATCCTGAAGACAAAGTCTTTTTGGGGGTGTGTGGTAACCAACTGGTCTTTTCAGGCAAAAACTTTAATTTTTTTACCAAATTGATTGCAGATCCATTTCCACAATACAAAGCAGTAATGGCGCGCCAAGATTTTTATCCTGCTCGTTTGAGCCGTGATCCATTTGTAAAAACCTTAAAGCGTACCAACTGCATGTTGGCAGGACAATTTGTTTCAACGCAATTTGCGTTTGCGGCCGGCAAGCTCAAGGTGAGTATGCACAACAAAGAGGTTGGCAAACTGGACGAAGAATTGTCCCTTGAGCAGTACGAAGGTGAGAATATTGAGAGCCGTTTTTACACGCCGTATTTGCTTAATGGGCTTCAGGTATTTCCTGATGACGCTGTTAATTTTTATATTAAAAATAATACTAAGCCTATTATCTTTGAGTCATCAAGCAGTGACTTTTTGATGACGTATTTGGTTATGCCTGTTTCCTTTTCGCAAACTGAAGGGCAATAGCCATTATTCAAACGTTAACTTTACAACAATTCCGCTGCTTCACGCAGCGGACATTTTCATTTGACGGCCGTATTGTCATTATCGAGGGGCCTAACGGTGCGGGCAAAAGTTGCCTGCTCGAGGCCCTTCATTATTGTTGCTATTTGCGTTCATTTCGGACGCGGCTGAATAAAGAGCTGGTTCAACTAGGGCAAAATCATTTTTTTGTGCGGTTGCTGCTGGTTAACGATGTTGGTAACGATGATGTGACAATCGGCTTTTCAGAAACCGAAGGCCGTATTGCTAAGTGGAATCAACAAACCATACGCTCTTACAAAGATATTTTGACGCATTTTAAAGTGGTAACCCTTGCTGCTGAAGATTTAGAGTTGGTGCAGGGGGGGCCGGCAGTGCGACGTGAGTTTTTGGATTATGCGTTGTTGCTTCACGATCCAACATTAATAGCTCTCTTTAAAACCTTCCGCCAGGTACTTGATCAACGCAATAGCATGTTGGCGGCACGTGTTAAAGCGGCGGATGATGCTTTTATGATATGGACCGAGAAGCTGTGGCAGATGAGTCGACAGATTCAGGCGTATCGTCGTGCGTATTTAGCGCAGCTTGAATCGTTGGTCAATCATTTATTAATTACGTATTTTGTTAACGACGAAACGTCAGATTTTGTCGTACGATTTGTTTATGGCGCCAAACATATGGATGAGGCTGGAAACGAGCCCTTCCAAAATTTTTGGGCTCGTTTCCAGCCTCATAATGGATCACTTGAATGGAAATTAATGCGAAGCCTTTTTGGTGCACATTTAGATGATTTTACTATTGAATTTCAACGGCGCAGGGCGCGCGCCTACGCATCGCGAGGGCAGCAGAAACTATTGGCGTTACTTATCAAAATTGCCCAACTGCAACAATTGTTAACAACAGGGGAGCAGGGGATTTTATTGCTCGATGATTTTATTACCGATTTTGACCGCAATAAAGTTATGTGCAGCATGGCTGCGCTGAAAGACCTTACGTTTCAAATGTTTGTTAGCTGTCCTATTGCGCCTTCTTTCTTCCTGAATGAATTACCTTCATCGCAGGTTTGTCACATTAAATTGTAGAAAAATCGAAAAAATTCTTGATTTTCTAACTAAATGAAGATATTCTTCAATCCCCTCTCTGAAATTTGTTCATTCAGTCTCCGGGGATAAAAAATTTCTGTATGAAAACTTTATTTGAAAAACGTTATTTTGAATCTATAAATTTAAATAAAGTTGATTTTCTTACAGAATTGTTTAAAGTTAAAAGACCAAATTAAGATTAATATAGACTTCATTACTACTCTCCTTTCTCCTTTTTCCGCCATGCAATTCTTGCATGGCGGTTTTGTTTTGCCGCAATTAAGAAGGGGCCGCGTAAACGCGGCCCCTTTGTTACAGGCTGAAATGTTTATGGGCTATGTAGAATTTTTAGTTGCATTCGTAAAAGCAGAGATATGGGAGAAATGAGTCATGCTTACCAGTAGTTATTATGTTTTGAATGGCCTGGGCACCATCAAGTACCATTGCATCATTATAAAGTAGCCACCCTTTGTCTTCGTGTACAAGGGCAACGTAGTGTCCCCCTTTAAGGGTTCCGCTATGGAGAATAACCGATTTGAGCATGTACGTAGCCTTCGAACCGTCGTGGTCAGGGTGCGGAAGTGCGATTTCGCCGTTGAGATGTATAGGAGTTTCATTTTTTTGAATATCATGCTGTTGCTGAAAGCGTTTAAGCTGTATAACAAGCGTCTTTGGTACGGTGAGATTGATTTTTTGTTTGTCGTGCGGTTGGTTTGCGTTGCATCGAGGACAATGTACGGTAACCGTTTCTTTAGCATAATGTGTGTTTATGCAGCTATGTAGGGTGATTACGTCAGATTGCACAGGAAGATCGAGTTGAAGCATCGATGATGCTTCGGGGTTAGTATTACGTTGCGAATGACACAAATTACAAGTGAGTTGATTTACTGAGAGGCATGTTAATACATCTTGATGGTTTTTGTCTATTTTACCGAATAACTGTGTGAGAAATTCATGTGCGTCTTGTTGTTGATAGAGTTGGTTGAGGCCAAAGCAGTTGTTTGTTAAATGCATCTGTAATTCTTGTTGTTGTACGTCGAAGTTTTGTAAATCACAGTGAGTTCCAAGTTTATTATTTGCATTTACAACAAGTAGAAAATCAAAAAATCCCGAATAAATGCTAAACGGTTCACAAGTGTATGGGGTACTCATAAAGGTGGGACAATGAGCGAGTGCTTGAAACGTTGCATTCATGTAGCAGTGACTGCCAGACCAATTTTTGAGGCCTTGGTGATGCGAAAGCTTTTTTCTATTCCATCGTTGAAGTTTTTCGGCCCAGCTCGAGAGGGTTGTTTTCAGTGAGCTAATTAATGTTTTCTCATCAGTTTTTTTGAAGGAAGAGAGAAAAGTTCGTTTTTTTGTTTGTAAATTGGGAAAATATTGAATGTGAGCATCATAACGTTGTGATGCTTTGAGCTTATGGGGTTTAGATTTGGTTCTTTTTGCTGTTGTTTTGTACTGTTGCTTGGGAGCAGGGAATGGTAAGGTGGCAACAATACTAAAGAATGGCATACAACTAATTGTTAATAGCAATGCACTGTATTTCACTTGTGATGTTCTTAAATTCATAAGATTCATGGTAGATAACCTCCAAGTAATTCTCAATCAATAAGTACCCTTGTTATGTCTTAAGTAATGTTACAAGGGAGACAAGCAAGGGATAAACTGGAATCTCGATTAAATTTTCATAATTGAAATTATAATATATCAAATACCTTATTTAAATACAAACGGCCCTATTTTGAAGTAAACGAGGAAGTAAAGTTAACATAATATTCATTATCAGAAGCCTTGGCTACAGAGCTAAGCATCGCTCAACTGCACCCCTTTCACCCCTTTGCAAATGATTTTATTTTCAATTATAATTTTAATTAGATGTTGAACGAAGAAAGATTTCAGTTAGAAACTTTAATTTAAATTTAGGAGGTTATTTATTATGAAATTAGTAAAAAATGTACTTTTAGCTTCGCTGGTTTTGGCAACGGCTGTCCCACAAGTATCACCCTTTTTTGCATCGGGTTTAAAGCAAAAAATTAAAAATAGTGGTAGCAAGGGACCACGTTACAACAAGAAGCCTAAGCGTCGACATAAAACGATAACTCAACAACTTCAGCTCGCTCATGCAAACAACTTAAAAACTGCACGAAAGCTTTACAATAACGCTATTATGCGCCTTCTTCATGGCCATGATGGTATCTTTGCTGCCTTATACCATAAATTTAACAGTCTTATCTCTCTAAAAGATAAAACTGAGTTGCAACTTAGCTGTCTACTTTTTGTAACAGGTACAACACAAGCTCTTGATGCCTATCTTGAAAATCGAATCAAGTTTCTTCTTGGTCCTAAGATTGTAGGTGACATTATTGCTAATCACATAGCGGAACAATTTGACGATTGGTACATATAACAACACCAACCCCACTTTAGATAAATAGAATACGGAGCCAATTTTCAAAGTTGGCTCCGTATTGTGTAAATAACATTTTGAAAAATGCTTCCAATATCTGTTTCCATTGATTTTTACGTGAAAAAACCTATACTATCTCCCCCTCACAAAACGCACGTTAAGTTCCAATTAAAAACTATTTTATTACTGGAGAAATGTTATGTTCACGCCATTGAAAGCGATTGGTATTTTTGTTGTCCTTTCCGTTTGTTCACATCAAGCTGTCGCCGAGCCACTCAAAACCACCCGAATTGGCAAACCAATAACCTCTTTTGTAACTCATCATGAAGAAAAGTTGCTTGAGCAATACAGGAATCACCACTCAAAGGGTGCCTGCTTAGCTAAGCAGGAAAATTATCGTACCCATGAATCACTTGATCCTGTAAAAACCGCAACAAAATTCTTCGACGGTGATATCAAACGCTCAGCTACCATTCTTTTCCATCAATACTTTAGAATCTTCTCTTTGCCCAACCAACACGCTGCTTATGCAGAGCTCAAATTAATCTTTGAGTCAATCAAATCGAGGGATATCGCCCATTGCCTTGAAGATCTGCTTTACAAACAATTTCCCAATAAATTTACAACACTCTCTCCTAATGCTCGCGCTAACGCGCTAGCATTAGGTCACGAAATACTTCGCCATACCGTTGATAATCTTTTGGCGAGAAATCACAATTCTTTTAGAGACCAGCTTCATTTTTTAGAAACTTCCTTTAATACGCCTGAATTACAAGCCAAAAAGAAATTACTGCATAAAAACCAAGCTTTTGACTGTTTAATGTACGGCCTGCTTCCATCGTACAAAATGGAAAATTACATTCAGAAAAGTATAGAAAAATTTATTACAACACATACTGCTGCCTACATTAATGGCCAACAAGAGGAAGCTGCAATCGAAAATTTTTCAAGTCAGATGGAAAGCCTGAGTCTTCACGATCACTTTAGCGAAGAGAAAGAACAGAGCAAAAACAATAGTAGGTCAAAATAATCTGATTACAAACGCACCTTTTGCAGCACAGAGGCCAGTGCCGATTCTTGTCGGCTCTGTAGGTGACATCTAACACTAACCCAAATTTAGATAAATAGAATACGGAGCTAATTTTCAAAATTGGCTCCGTATTGTGTAAATAGCATATTTTGAAATGTTTCCATTGATTTTTACTTGAGAAAACTTATACTATCACCCCCTTTCAGAATGCACGTTAAGTTCCAATTAAAAACCATTCTATTGATGGAGAAATGTTATGTTCACGACATTGAAAACCGTAGGTATTTTTCTTGTCATTTCTTTTTGTTCACATCAAGCTGCCGCTGTGCCACTCAAGACCACCCGTGTAGGCAAGCCAACAGCCTCATTTGTAGCTCATCACAAGAATATCCACTCAAAGGGTGCCTGCTTGGCTAAGCAGAAAAATCATCGTACTCATCAATCACTTGACCCTGTACAAACTGCAACAAAAAACTTCAATTCGGATATTAAACGTACAGCTACCATGATTTTTCATAAATATCTTAATAGTTTCCACTTGTCCAATCCACTTGCTACTTATGCAGAACTCAAAACGGTACTGGTGGTGGTAAGGGTACTTGCACATGTTGAATCACCACAAACGTGTGGCCACATCAGAGCCATCACCAATTACTTTACGGCTCTGATCAATAACCAATTTCTCTATAAATATGCTAAGTTACCTCAGGCTGCTCGCACAAACGCACGAGCATTGGGTTGCGAAATTCTTCAGTGTACCATTAATAGTCTTTTGGCTAAAAATCAGAATTCTTTTAGAGATCGTTATCATTTTTTAGAAACGTCCTTTTATGCACCAGGATTACACGCACAAAGAAAATCCTTGTATGAAAAACATATTATTGCCTGTTTAATGTACGGCTTACTCCCATCGTACAAATTAGAATCTTACATTCAGAAAAGCATAGAAACATTTTGCGCTGCACATACTACTGCGTTAGCTGCCAATAATAACGCCCAAGACGAGGAAGATGAAATCGGAAATTTATTAGGTCGGCTGGGAGGCCTGAATCTTCATTCTCAAGAAACCGAAGAAAAAAAACAATAGTCTCGTATTACAGACGAGCATTTTTCAAAATGGGTGCCAGCACTGATGCCTGTCGGCTGTGCCATATTCCGCACATACAAATTGCCAGGGCATCAGTGACGTCGGCACGTTCGATAGCGCCATATTCACTCAGCCGCGGAAATAAACGCAACATCATGTGTGCTACTTGCTCTTTACTTGCACCACCAAAGCCTGTTACCGCCAGTTTAACTTCACGTGGAGCAAATTCATGCAATGCAAGCGTGTGTTGATCTGCAAGCAAATACAAAATGCCGCGCAAATATCCCAATTTTAAAAATGTCTGTGCATTTTTACCAAGAAACGATGTTTCAAGCGCAATGTCTGTCGCTTGATGTAGCTGTATTTTGTCGCGCATGAATGCATAGAACTGACCAACTCGAACTGAAAGTGTATGCTGCGGTTTCATTTTAAGATAACCGCAATCGAGAAGCAACGTTCGCTGGCCATCTGTACTAGCAACAGCGTAGCCGGTAACATGAAATCCAGGATCAACCCCAAGAATTGTGATTTGTTTTGCCATAACACTCTCCCCTTCGCAACACTATTCAATATTTTCAAAGCGCATAAGTTCGCCAAGAAATCGCGTATTAAACGTTCCAACAGGACCGTTACGTTGCTTACCGATAATAACTTCTGAAAGTTCAGGATTCTCAGCTTCAGCGTTATAAACCGCCTCACGATAAATGAAGAAGATAACGTCGCCATCTTGTTCAATGGCACCAGATTCTCGTAAATCTGACAATAAAGGTCGTTTGTCCATACGGTTTTCAAGCGAACGAGACAACTGTGACAACGCAAGCACAGGAATATTCAACTCCTTTGCAAGGGCCTTAAGTCCGCGTGAAATTGCCGAAATCTCTTGTGTTCTGTTTTCATGTTGCTGATGAGAACGCAATAATTGAAGATAATCAATCACCAAAAGCGCAACGTTTTCTTGCGCCTTGAGCTTACGGGCTTTGGCACGCAACTCCATGATGTTAAGCGCGGGGGTATCATCAATAAAAATTTTTGCTTCAGCCAGACGTGCTGCAGTATTGGTCAATGCAATCCACTCGTCGGGATTAACCAATGCATTGCGAATCTTTTGGTGTGGTATTTGTGACTCGGAAGAAAGCATACGCAAGACAAGCTGCTCTGCAGCCATTTCAAGCGAAAAAATGCCAACCGCATTTCCAGCATGCCATGCAGACAACGCAATATTCAGCGCCATTGCCGTTTTACCCATTGATGGACGTGCGGCAAGAATAAGCAAATCGCCACGTTGCATGCCTGAGGTCATACGATCAAACTCAGTAAATCCTGTTGTAATTCCCGTTACACCTTCGTGTGATGCTTTTACTTGCGCAAGCTGCTGAAACGTTTTTTTGAGCAAATCATCAATACGCACGAAACTCGGTGTTGCCAGCCTATGAGAAATTTGAAAAATTTTCTGTTCTGCCGAATCGAGCACAGCATCAATTTGTTCAACCGAGCGGTCGTAACATGAAGAAATAATGTCAGCAGCAGAATGAATCAGCTCACGCAAAAGTGCTTTATCTTTAACAATATGAGCATGTTGCGCAATCAAACCCAAAGCCGGAATGTCTTCCTGCAACTCCACCAAATATTCAAGTCCACCAACATCCTCCAACGATTTACTTGCTTGCAAATGGTCATGCAGCACGACCAAATCAATTTTTTTGTTTGCTTGTGCCAAGTCCATAATCGCTTGATAAAGAATTTGATGGCGTTTGCTATAAAAATCAGTAGAACGCACAACATCAGAAACAAGCGTAATATTTTGGTCGTCAAGCAACAATGCCGCAAGCACCGCTTTTTCAGCTTCAATGCTACATGGTGGCGATTTACCCAAAAGACTTTCAGATGATGGTGACTCTTTACGCCGGTACAAGCCCGCGCCTGGAGAATAATCGGCCATATGATAATTTAGTGTTTGGCTGCCGAAGCTTCAACTTTAACCGTCAACTGCGGTTTGAGCTTCGATGACAATTTAATTATAACTTTATGGTCGCCAATCGATTTGATTGATTTTTCAAATTCGACCTGCTTCTTGGTAATCGTAATTTCTTTTTCTTTCAAAAGATCAACGATTTCATCTGCACCGATGGAACCATACAATTTTCCGTCATCATGTACACGTTCTTTGATCACAACGTGCAACGATTTAATTCGTTCGGCAAGCATGGCCACTTTGCTATTAACAACTTCAACAGCAACATGTTCTTTGTGCTTTTTTTGTTTGTAAAACTCAGCATTATCCGAAGTAATCTCAGTCGCAAGCTTACGAGGGATAAGAAAATTCATCGCATATCCATCAGATACGTTTAAAATCTGCCCCGCCATCCCAATTTTTTCAACATCTTTGAGCATGTATACTTGCATGATTTTCCTTTTTTAATATTGCTATGTACTTACGCCAAACTGCCAGATAAGTATAGTCAAAAAATAAAAGAATGACAGGCGTCAAAATACAAACCATTGCATCTATTTATGGAACAATTTCCCAGCACCCAAAATGACCAATAAAAAGTACCGGCAAACCTAGACACGATGCTTTGTATGCAGCCAAGCGATAAAGAATGGTGCGAAAGAAATTATTAAACCAGCTGTCATTTACAAATAAAAAGATCCACGTCGCTTTGCCTGTAGCAACAAATGGTACATAACTTTGTCGCGGTAAAAAAAAGAATTCCAAACAAATGCGCGGAATAACACGCAACGAAGTCGTCACATCAAAAAATTCATCGCCAACACCAACACTGCTCTCTGAATATTCAACCGTCTGACCCATAAAAGCCTCTTTTATTGTAGAAATAGTTCTCCATGTAGCAGGCACTTTTTCTACAAACGGTGTAAGGATTTTTTTAACATAAATTTTGATTATCAGACGTCCGTGCAACCAAAAAACTGATTGGTAATACTGCTGCCCCTGCGCAAACACGCTTCCAATAAGCATATGTGCTTTGTCTGGCAAAACATTATTCCACTGCGCAATACAATCAAGATGCCGATTAAGCGCAAACGGAAACGTACTTTCCGGCGCCACTAACAACACTGGTTTGTTCTGCCCTTCTAAGGAAATATTAGCCAGTGCATGATACAACATTTGCCCCACTCCTTCCGGACTATTACACCACGGCGCTTGCACATTTTTAATTTTATTAATGACTGGCGAAATATAGGCATAGGAATGCGGCACAGAGTATCGAGCAATGCTCGGCGCCGCCATGCACGCCATTACCGCAAGAAATGGTTTATAGTACGCCAATGGAATACACGGACTAATAAATGGATAACCCGCAAGATTAATGGGCAACAAACTGTATGATTCAACAAACACCCAATAACCATATCCGGTAAGCAGCATAATCATTGCACGGCACCAACCGGCCGACAGCCCTCTCATCACCACGCACCGGGCGTCAAGACGTGCTGCTATCCAAAACCACACCATACTACTGGCAGAAAAATACAATACAACAACACTGTACAAAGCGCCGATGAGCCACCACGACGCAGAAGAATGGCATATCATAACATCAACAAACCAATGAAAATGCGGTGCATAGATCAACACGCCCCACAGCAAGCCCGCCACGACCGGCGTGGGCGACGTAAACACGGCATACATAAGTGGCACAAGAAAAAATAAAATAAGAAAGCCACCCTGTGATGGAAAGAAAAAAGCACTATTAAATAAAATGGCCGAAAGTAAAATGTGAAATTGCCAACTGAACTTCATTTTTTACAACTACCCGTTCCGCCTTACAACAAAGCTGACACGTTGCTCCCTGCGCATCTTTGACAACTGCACCAACTATAACAGAGTCTTTCAATTTTGGATTGGGATTTTTGTAAACCATAACGATAGCCTGCTTCAGATGCAAATCATGAGGAGCAATAGAAGCAACCACCGCTGTCATATCAACAACATAGGGTTTGCTCGTTTGAGAAAGAAATTTAGTAACTGCTGCAAATTGTTGTTTAATAACACCAAGACCAACATGCAACACTGCTTCAGTAGTATAAAAGTTTTTGTGCATTCGAGCACGCTGCATGGCAATATCATAGTGTAAACTTGCAACAAACCAACGATGCATCACCACCGCGCTTGCTAACGCAATCATCACAAGCACCAACAGAACAGCCGCACCACATGATGATTTCACACCACCCTCCTGGCACGTAACTTAATCAAACAATCATTGGCACCACATTGGTCGACATAGTGCACCACAACGCGCTCAATATGTTTTTTGTCACGTAACATCTCATAGGTGAGCTGTAGCGATTGCAATGAACAACCACAGATGCTCACGCTGCGAGAAGTCCATTGCGCAAGTTTAAAATTATAGATTCCCTCACTCCTTCGCGCAGCATAATGGCCATCATTATTGCAAAACACCTCCCAGCCAACACAGGTCTCTATTTGGTTGTGCGATTCATCACAAAACCGTTTGGTAAAAATGCCGTGTTCCATATTCCATTCTGCCACATTGTCTGATGCTGAAAGTAAGTCGCGCCAAAACATATCAAGCACAAGATCGTTAGCCTGCCTACCAGCAATACGTTGACAGTGCTGTTGATGCACCATATAAAGCGAACTGCAAAATCCACCAACCAAAACAGCAAAGAATGAAAACAGCGCCATATAAACAGCACATTCAATGAGCGTAAATGCCAATATCTGTATTTTCATAATGAGCAGCCAATGTCACATACGAATAATTTTGATCACGAAGCGATGTTACGGTATAGATGTTCATGGTTCGTAATAATTGCACGATTGCTGACGATTCATAGGACGCCTCAAAAGATTGTACGGGACGTATCGCAACGTTATAATCGATTGCTTTGTTGGAAACAATACGTTGGCGCCCGCCTTCAATAGCCGTTTGTAATACTTGCATCGCAGCAGACTGCTTGGCAATACGATCATAAATATCAACAACATCTGCAACAAGCCACAGCGTCGCACCAACAACAACGCTAAACATACACAGTGCAACAACCAACTCGATGAGCAAAAAGCCATTTCGTAAAATCATACGCGCCCCTTTTTTTATGGTATTTGACATCCAAAGAGCCCAAAGCGTAAGGTTTTAATAGAACCTATTTAAAATTAAGGATACCAATATGAATATGTGTCTTCGCCTCATATTTCTCTCCTCCCTTATACCTTCACTGTTTCTTTACGCACTCAATGATGATATAGATGTAACATCACCTCCACCGCCATCGCAACAATCTGGTGCTTCCGGCGCTGAAGACGCCAATTTTTCAAAATTTTTAGAGGAACTGGAAAGAGAATTAGCCAAAGAGATGAAAACAAAACCAAAAGAAAGCAGTGCTGTCGGTAAACCACTACCACCCATTGGCACCAAAAGCAAGGAAGAAACGCCGCACCAAACGGTAACCGAAGGGCATCAACCACAAAAAATGGATCCTGAAACACTCTTCATTGATCCTGCAACACAAATCATTACGCAAGGCAAACAAAAAAGCACTGAACCAACAACAAAGTCATTGGAAGCGTATAAGATTGTTACCATCGATTATATTGCAGCGCTCAATGAGCTCAAAAACAATGTCACCGCGTTCAAACAATTCAATCCAGAATTCAAAGAAAAATTTCTCAATAACTATCGCATGGTTATTGAAACTATCACCATCGCTCTTAAACAAATTGAAAGTAATGAAGCATTCGTCAAACTGTTTCTCGTACCCCCAGAATCCAACAAACAACTGGCAACAACCAACCAACAACTACGCCAGAGCATCGTAACATCATTGCGTGAAATCAAATCACTCAATGCAAAACTGCTTAAACAAATAACACCCGCAAACACAACCGTTGACGAGCAAGAAGAACAGCAGGCTGAAGAAGCGATACAAAGCTTAGCGAAATTAAAACAAGAACCATCGCCACAACAACAGAGCAACCCAACCACAGCGCAGGCAATCCCATCGGTACAACAAACAGCGCCAACATCATCAACCATGCCACTTGAAAAATAAAAGAGAAAGGATAAATCATGCGTTTTATCACAATGGTCACAACATTCTTTCTCGCTGCAACGTTATCAACTGCAGTGGCTAGCAAAGGAAATCCATTTGAGGAATTGATGCAAGCAATGATGAAGCAAGAACAATCAGCGCCGCACAATCCACCCCCATCAGCTGCTACACCGCATAAAGCCCCAACCCATCACATCGACGGCACTAATCAACAAGAAACAGAAATTGTAAAATGCGCCACAGCCTTGCCTGCAATTGCTGAAAATTTAAATAAATTTCTTCAATCAACAGAACTAAAAGCCATTGTTGACGAACAACGCGCTACACAAAAAAAGCAAGAAGAAATCGCCGAACAATTCCAAAAACGCATGGTCAGTTCAAGCACACGCTCATACTGGAACCCTTCATCCTCAAAGCCATGGCAACCATACCGCCCACCGCAGTATTCGCCATGGTCATCAGCTGGCGCTTCGGACTATGGATCATTAGGCAGTTGGTCACCACGAGGCTCCGCTGCAAGCTATACCCCATCAACGCAATCATTAAGCAACTTCGGTAAAGACTCAACACAAAAGCCATTAAGCTCCAGCCCCGCTTCAAGTAGCACAAGCACTACTGATCAAGACAAAAGCAAAGGAGGCGTTTCGACTAACATCAGTGCTCGTGGCAAAAGAACGTATCACGATTATGCTGATGCAGCTCTTGCTGCAAGAGATATAGCTCAGACGTATTTGGCAGCAATGGCAGATCAACAGGACGAGAAAGCCAAAGCCGCGGCGCTCCTGACTACGCTCACGCCAGAATTACAATCACAACTGAGTGATGTAAGCAGGAAGCGTTCACATTATGAATCAAGATCAGAAGGCGAACGCACCGTTCTTGAGCAAGAAAACAAAAATAAACTTAAAACTGCAACCGACCAGTTGCATGCAGCACTGCAAACACTTGCGCCACACCTTTTGTACGCAGCAACATTGGATGAACTTGATGGCATTCCTGCTGCAACCATTGACCGACAAGCACAAGGAACCGCTAAACAATTGTGGCAAAGTCCACAGATCAAGCCACTCATCCCAAAAGATGCAATTGATCGACGAGCAAAGGATCTGTTGGATAAAGCACAAACTATGTATCAACAAGCAGTCGCAGCTGCTGTCGGAAAAGCACCTGTGCCTGCTGCGGCAGCTGCACCACCTGCGCCTGTGGCTCCTCCAGCCCCACCAGCACCTGCACCTGTGGCAACGCCAGAAAAAGTAGCATATAAAGCTAATTTACAACGTATTATTGGCAGATTTCCACAAATACCCGCAAGCTTGCAACAGAAGCTAGCTAGCCTTCCCCCTAACCCATAGCCCCCCACCATCATAGCGGTTTCTACGCCGCTCTGAGGCACAAAGCCATCCTCGTTGACTATTAGGACATACTTTTTCTATGCTAGTAATGAGTTGATACCTATGGGGAAAAAGGGTAAAAGGGGGCGTCTAATGAGTCCAGAAAATAAGGCTTTTATTAAATACATGGTGGTCAAGATTATTTTCTTGATTTCGGTCATCATCTGCATTTTGCACATCGCGCACACTGCAAACATATAACTTAGTCGCCAACCACGCTGTGGCAGCGCATACAAAGGTTATCTGCATGCTGTGTCAGGTCCCAACGCCAACAACGTGGACATTTAGTTCCATGCGCATGCTCAACGGCTACGCGCGCCCACTCCACCAAAGAACTGTCCAAACTTCCTGGTTCTGTAACAAGGGTCACCGTCGAAACAATAAACCAATCTTTCAAGAATCGCAGCACATCTTCATTGCGCTGATGCAATTCTTGGCGTAAAACATTGAACAATTCATATTCTTTTGATGTTGGATCAAGCCAAATCGTTACATGCGATTCATAGGAATGTTTAATTGTTCCCTGTTCGCGGCGCACCTCAATAGCCTTAAGCACCGCCGTGCGCAACATTTCAAGCATTACCCACTGGCCTTGCTTTGCAACAACAAAATCAGCCGATTCTCTTGCTTGCGGCCCACTCTGATGAAGCGGATACTCTTTAACCATTGTTGTGGCTAAATGGCTCCAGACATCAAGCACAGCAGGAAAATCTTGTAAATGAATCGATTCTGTTTTGCCTTTTTGATAGTAATCTGAGGTTTCTTCAGCCAAGAATGAGAGGGTTGGCGCAAGCAAATGCGTCAGCACATCCAAAATATGGTACAACACCGTCTGCGCCGAGCGACGTATCTGACTTGTTGGCTTTTCGACATACAAACGATCTTTGAGAATATCAAGGTATACCGCGCTTAGATCGTTAGTGCAGTACTCATTAATGCTTTGCACCACCGCTGAAAAGTGATACGCATCGTACGCTTGGCGAACGTTGACTGACAAATCATGTAATCGCGCTAAGGCATACTGATCAAGCGCGCACATATCAACCACTTCGACCGCATCGGTAGTGATATCAAAATCGTAAATATTAGCGATCAGGAAGCGCAACGTATTGCGAATCTTACGATACATTTCCGAAACATTGACAAGCAACTTCTCTGACATAACCATATCATCTTCAAAGTCGGCACCAGCCACCCACAAACGCAAAATATCACGGCTAAATTTGGTCATTACTTCATCGGGCGCAATACCGTTGCCAAGCGACTTGGACATCTTGCGCTTATGTTCATCAATAATAAAACCGTGCGTGATAATCGTTTTCATTGGTGCATGATCATAGAGCACCATGCCACAGAGCAGCGAACTTTGAAACCAACCACGGTGTTGATCGGATCCTTCAAAATAGGCATCTGCAGGCACCCCACCCAGATCAACCTCACCGTTAACAAGTACCGCATAGCTACTGGTACCAGAGTCAAACCACACATCCAGAATATCGCGCTCAAGACTAAACTGTTCAGGATTGTTATTGCCACATACCTGGCACGTGCAAGGGCCGGAAATAATATTTTCTTTCTCAAGCAATGCCGGTGTCATACGATCCCAAAACTCTATTCCTTCTTTGGCAACACGGTCTGCTACCGCACGAATCATGTCAGCATTAAGCAATGACCACCCACACTGGTTGCAAATGAGCGCGGTAATGGGCACGCCCCACTGACGTTGGCGCGAAATACACCACTCGCTGCGACTTGAAATAAACGAATGCAAGCGAGCCTTGCCGCGTTCTGGCACAAACGTAATTTTTTCAATGGCATCCAAGGCACGTTGTATTAAGTCGTGGCGGTTTAGATCACAAAACCATTGATTGGTGGCACGGAACATAAGCCCTTTGCGACAACGCCAACAATGTGGGTACGAGTGTTTGATGGACCCTTTGAAGAGTAAATGGTTGTTGTTCTTCAAAATCTCAATAACAGCGCCCTGGGCCTCCGCAATCGACATACCTTCAAGCGTCTCTGGTTGAATACCTTTGGTGTAACGACCATCCGGCGATAATGGCGAAAAAATATCAAGGCCATTTTTCACACCCAGCAAATAATCTTCCGGACCGCAGCCGGGAGCAGAATGCAAACACGCGGTTCCGTCGGCAATTTGAACCATTTCATCCAAAAGCACAGGAACTAAAAAATCAGTAATGAAGGGATGTTGAACTGTACGGTTCTCAAACACCACTGAATCACATTCAGCAAGTTCGATGTGTGGCAACCCGACGTCGCTACACACTGCTTGAGCGCGCTCTTTGGCAACAATGAATGCTTCATCAGGAGTGCGACCTTGCACAACCTGATAGACCGCTGAAGGATTAAGCACAACAGCACGGTTAAGTGGCAATGTCCACGGAGTTGTTGTCCACACTGCCAAGTGCAACGATAATTTTGGATTTTTTTCAAATAACCAAGGGAAAATTGCCTGTGCCGTCTGGTCTGGAAGTGGAAACAATACATACAATGATGGATCGCTACGATCTTTGTATTCAATTTCTGCTGTTGCAAGCACCGTTTGGCATGACGCACACCACGGCACTGTTTTAAGTTTGCGTTCGATGTAGCCCTTTTCAACAAAGGTTGCAAATGCTCGCAGAATTGATGCCTCGTATCCAGGGTTCATCGTCAAATAAGCGTGTTTGTAATCGGCGAGCTTACCAAGCTCTTTGAGTTCTTTATCTTGAATGGCAATCCACTGTTGCGCAAATTCTCGGCAATATTTTTTGAATGTCACTCGATCCATGCTCGAGCGATCTTTCTCAATACCTTTTTCGGTTGTTACTTTCAGTTCAATGGGCAAGCCATGGCAGTCCCAGCCTGGAAGCAAGTTGACATGATACCCTTCCATACGCTTTGCCTTGCAAACAATGTCTTTCAGTATGTATGACAACGCGTGGCCCATGTGCAGATGACCATTGGCAAAGGGAGGTCCGTCGTGAAGCACAAAACGCTTGCCACCTTTGTTTTTAATACTTGCCTGTGTGTACAAATCACTTTCTTCCCAGCGTTTCAAAATTTCAGGCTCTTTTTGTTGCGCGTGAGCCCTAATTGGAAACTCGGTTTTTGGAAGGTTCAACGTATCTTGAAACGGATTTTTGGGTGCATTTTGATCTGCGGCCATACCACATTCCCTTCAGGCAGGTAAAAAATCGGTGTTTAATGACTCATAAAGTTTATAGGAGCAGGTGAGAAAAACAAGCGTCAGGCGTTATTCATCGATCATCGCAAGGCGCTTCTGATAGCGTCCACCCTGAAAACGTGCTTGCAGCCAGGTATCAAGTATTGCAAAAGCCTCACGTGGCTCAAGATAGGCCGCCGGCAGAACCAGAACGTTCGCATTGTCATGCTCTTTTGCCAAGCGGGCAATTTCGTCGTTCCAGGCAACAGCTGCGTATATTCCTTTGTACCGATTGGCTGCAATTGCTATCCCGTTGCCGGTACCGCAAAGCAAGACGCCGCAATCCGCCGTCCCCTGCCTTATGTTTTCACAAACACGTTTGGCAAAAATGGGAAAGTCTGTCCGCTGGTCGGAATCCGTACCAACATCAAGCCACTCATAATGCCGAAAATGTTCAATAATAACTTTTTTTAGGCTGTACCCGCGGTGATCAGCCCCAATAGAAATCTTCATCGCCTGTAACTTTTATTTTGGTGGTTAACTGCTGTTTGGTCCATTCAAGCACGCCCTTTTTGTACGGCGAACTTACGACAAGCTTGAGATCTTTAATCCCGCCACTTGCAATCCGTCCCGCCAATTCACTGTCGACAGGAATCTTGACTTGATAGGCCGTTTTAAATGAAGTAAATGACCTGTACGTCTTGCCAAAGAATTGTTGAAGCTCGGGTTCAAGTTCAATTTCTTTCACCCCATCCTTTTTCTCAGCAGGAACAAACTTTTTACCATCAACCTCAACATACGCGGTCCATGACGCACCGGTATCACCAAGTGAAACAAACGTCTTGTCGCGCACATCAGCCAACAGGACGAATGTTATCCAATGACGGTTCTCTTCAAGCTGCATCTTAAGCATCGCTTCTTGCGCATCCTGCGACATACCACGACGCGTACTGTACAAGTCAACATAGGCGGTACGCAGCTCATCAGAAAGCCATAATGCATCAAAGATGGCACTCGTTTCAAATTCGTTATACAAAATCGAAGAACGTCGGTAACGTTGTGCAACCACCCGCTTATCAATCTGCTTGTTTCCTTGAGGAAATTCCGATTGGACCAAGTCGGTGTATTTCACGCAGGACGTCATGCAGCATAGTGCAGCCAACATTAATCCAAACAATAGCTTTATGTTACGGCTCATACAAATCTCTTTCATTGCTTGCATAATGACAATTATCATATTTTTTCCTTACTAATGTATCAGTATATAACAGAGTTGAGCAAAAAAAGACAAGGAACTGCACCGGCGCCCAAAAGAAACGGCTTTGCCAAGAAGATTCGGCGTGGTAAAATATCGACTGTAAGCGTAAATTACTATGGCAAGAGTATATGTTCGCACCCTTCGATACGTTCTCCTACGTCCCTCGACCAGCTCCGGACTGCGGAGAACACTCAGGGCGAACGGACTTCTAACCCCGTTCGTGGTGAGTGTTTTGCGAGCTTCGCGAGTAAAATGTATCGAACCATACGGACGAAAACTAATTATAAATCGTATGAATACCCAAATCACGTTACCCAAACCGACATTGTTCGTGCTAGCACCAGTACCAACCGTCAACGCCATACAAGCGTTACTGATGTATGATTTTCACCTTATCGTATGTGATGATATCGCAACAGTTCAACTCCATGCCAGCAACCCCGACACCGTCTCCTGCATCACCATTGACAGCTCAACATCAAATCTTGCTGGCCTCATTGCATCACTCACCACACACTTCATTGCTTATCGTCTTCCAATCATTGTCTTGTGTCATAGCACCACTGAAATCAATCACGCATGCACCGCCGGCGCAGACGACTATGTTGTAGCACCATTTCAGCAGCACGACCTTGCCTCAAGAATATTGATGAACATCCATCGCGCGGCACGCGTCGTCAGCGTCAACCCACTCACACATCTACCCGGCAATAGTATGATCACAAGGGTAATCACACAGCGACTCAATGAGCCGCTGTCACTTTTGTATGTCGATATCGATAATTTTAAAATTTATAATGATACCTATGGATTTGCCTGTGGCGATAGCGTTCTACTCTACACAGCAGCACTGCTCACCATCGTGGTACAAACCCTGGGCGGCCCTACCGACTTTGTAGGCCACATTGGCGGCGATGATTTTGTCATCATCACAACGCCAAGCAAAGCCGAAATCATGGCGCAAACCATTGCCAAGACATTCGATCAGAAAATCGACACCTTTTATAACGAGCATGATCGAACACAAAAAAAAGTTCATGCACAAAACCGTCAAGGTATTACATTCGAATATCATTTGATTTCGGTCTCAATTGCAATAGTAACCAATGAACAACGCACCCTTTCATCCGTCGCTCACATTGCATATCTTGCGGCAGAACTAAAAAATTATGCTAAAACTAAACCTGGTGGTGTTATCGGCAGTAATTACGTAAAAGATCGGAGACGTGCATAACAATGATTACCATAATTCCTTCGTTTATCGCGTGGCGTTATTTGTGGCACAAAGATAAAGAATCAAATATCGCTGTCATGACAAAAATTTGTTTTCTTGGCATTTTGATTGGCACGTTTGCACTGATGCTCACCTTGATCATCACAAACGGATTTGAAAAAACAATTCATGAAAAAATGCGCGGCATCAACGCCCAACTTGTCATCAACAGCCCCGGCAATAAGCTCGATTTCGACGGCATTGCCACCTTGCTGCAAACACAATTTAAGGAACAGATCGCGGGCGTCAGCGCCAACAGCTTTAAACAAGTTATTTTGGATCACAATGATTCACAGTCGGTTCTTTTTCTTAAAGGCATCATACCTGCTCATGAATCATCAGTTACCACACTGGCGCAAAAAGTCATCGCACCAAAGCAACAATCAGCCGCTGAACTTTCCACCTTGCTCGCACCAAACACAATCCTGGTCGGCGACAAATTAGCCCGCGACTTTAAATTACGTGTTGGCCAGCAGGTCACGCTGCTCATTCCTGAACCGCGGAGCAAGACAAAGTTGGCACTCAAACATCACACCGTCACCATCGCCGGAATTTTCAAGGTTGGGCTTGAAGAATACGACAACAATCTGGCATTTATCGATATTGCAACGTTAAACGAACTGTTTGATGAGCAAGGCGTTGACGCGATCACACTTGCCCTAAAAAATGACTCTGATTCTTATGAAAAAATGACAGTCGACAGGATCTCCAAGCGCTTTCCACACCTAACCACCCGAACCTGGAAAGACCAATATCCAGCCCTTGTCGCCTCGCTCAAATTAGAAAAATACGTCATGTTTTTTATCCTTGCACTCATCACCCTGGTTGCCTGCATGAACATGATTTCATTGCTCTTTATGCAAATTCAAAGCAAACGCCGCGACATCGCTATTTTCCAAGCAATGGGTCTCTCGCATGCTCGCATCCGTTCAATTTTTCTGCAGATGGGCCTAACGATAACCATGAGCGCTTCGCTCTGTGGCCTGGGGCTAGCCGCATTGGCCGGTTATTGGCTGCAGAACTATCCGTTCATTCAACTACCAGATGTTTATTACATTTCTTATTTGCCAGCCCGCATGGATCTGGAGATCTTTATTGTTGTGTTCTGTGCAACGTTGCTTCTCGGATTTCTTGCAACCTGGCTACCAGCGCGAAAATCTGCTGATCTATCAGTCGCTACTATTTTGCGACAAGAATAAAGCGCGCTACCGCGCGAAAGTCTTCGAGACTTGAGCGAAGTAGACATAAAAAAAGAGCCGGTCATCTGACCGGCTCTTTTTTTATGTCTACTTTAATTGTTCATTTATTTTTTTCCACCAGGAAACAACATGCCACCAACACATTGTTGCCATGTTGCGCTACCATAACACGTTGTAGCAGCATCATAACTAAAGTCCATAACTTGACGAATACCTGGAACTTGGTGAGCAAGAATACCTACTAAGGCAACCCCAAGTACGGTACCAATTGCGGTAGGAACAACCGCCAAAACAATATCTTTTGCCGCTTTAAACGCAATTTTGAATGATTCTTTTATAAACGCGCCGGTTTCTTTAATCACTGTTTCATGTAATTCTTCTTTTTTTGGTTTAGAAGCATCGCGAATCTCTTTCACCATTTCTTTGTAATTTTCTAATTCACCTTGGCGTTGCATTTTCGCTAATTGCTGATTAATCAAATTTTGAAAAAATTCTTGGTAGCGTGGTTGATTTAACAAAGAAACCAATTGAGCAAACTGTTGTGTATTCAAGGATTGTGGTTGCGTAGCCGCTTGCATTTGCTCAGGTTGACGATACACAATCATCTGCTTTTGCTCTGGCTTAAGTTGCGCTTGTGCAGCTTGAGCAGCAGATAAATTTACGCACGATACAAAAGAAAAGATCATTGCGGAGAAAAATAAATTAATTTTCATGAGATCCCCCATATAAAACTCTAAGATTTACATTGATAAAAATGCCCTAAAACATTGCTATTTTAGCACATAGGCAGCGGGCTGTAAAAAGCCCCTTTTTGGTCAACTTGGTAGACAAACGGAAGCCGCATTACTAATAGAAATTAATAATGCGACTTCCGTTAATTTTAAGAATAACTTCGATGTTATGGGTTAACTTATTTGACCAATTTAACCAACTTATCTGCTACTTTGCAAAGTCCCTTCCATCCAAGGGCACAACAAATTGATGTCCATGGGGAATATGCAAATGGAATACTCGTAGCTGCAGTCAAGCAACCGGCCAACTTACCGTTATTCTGTACAACACGTTTAACTGTGCTGATTCCCTTGTAATACAAATAAATAATAGGTAGAAGGATTCCAAGCAGCTTTAATGTTTCTGCTGGAACGCTTTGCCAATGAGGTATGCTCGATAAGCCTAACCAGGCTAGCGGACGTAATTGCTCTGTGATAGAGCAGCACAACGCAAATGTCGACAGATCTGTTCCGAATTCTTTTAATTTTTCTATAAAGCCCTTTTGTTGCTGTGCGACGCGGGCTGCTGGAGCTTGATTTTGTTGTTGCTGTTGATTCTGTTGTAACGGTGCAGGTCCAGCGTTGCCTTGCGCTACAACTAGAGCTGCGTTTGCTGGCACTAGAATAGCTTGTCCTTGATTTTGTTGTTGCTGTTGCGCTGCGCCTGCTAGAGGAGGGGCAGCTATTTGAGCATGAACTGCAGCAACAACTACCGGAGCCTGTCTTCGTGGAATGAATGATGTCAACCGTGTCCAAGCTCTTTGGAAATAACCACGTTGTACTTGATTTTGTTGTGGCGGTTGCGCTACAAGTTGTGCAGCAAGTGCTGCTGGTGCTGGCACCAGAAGAGGGGCTGCAGCAGCGCTCGCTTGTTCATACAAACCAGCATTTTTAACCTGTAATGCGTAGAAAATGCTACTCAAATAACCGGGGAATATCCACGCTTCATTACCGACTATTGCACGTCCATCAGCAAAAGCCACTCTACCGTTAGCACCTATACAAAAATCATTTATTGAACGACCTTCTAAATTAAGCTGATTAAATACCAAAACAGCATTAATATCTGCTTGAGTTAATGCTCGTTGTGCGGCAGGGGCAGGAACAATCCCGGGAGCAACCACTGGTGCTGGATCTCCGGCAGGTGGTGGAAACATACAGCACATTCCAGCTGAAAATCCCATTTCTATCGTAACCATTACTGTTAATAACATTTTTTTAAACAATTTCATGATAATCTCCAAAAATAATATTTATCTGATTTTAAAAACATCCATTGAATACAACATGTGCAGCACCTAATCCAAGTCCTGCAAGACAAAGAACAGATGCGTATTTCATTGTTTTAGCTAAAAGTGTATCGCTTTGTGGATTTTGTCTGTGTAGCTGTTCAACGATGCTTCGCGCCATTTTTAAGCCAACGATTCCAGCAAGCAAACTCGTCACAACGGACACAAATTCGATGCCCAATGCCCAGCCACCAAGCTTGTCGCCTAAATGGGGGAATAATCGGTATGCAATCTTACCCGCAAAATCTGCCAATCCACATGAACCTAAAAGTGCAATCGTTTTTAACATCAGGGTAATTTTTTCTTTTTCTGGAAGAAATGAACCTGCTAATTCTTTGATTTTCTTACAAATTTCCATACATAATGCTTTTCGTTGCAATGGTTGCAACTGAGGCAACATCGCAGCGGGTGCTACAGATGGAAGCATTGGTAAGGACAAAGAGCGCGCTCTTTGTTGCGGCACAACACGAGCAGAAGAACAAGGTTGCTCCTGCTGAAGTAGTAACACTGGTGCTGCAACTGATGAAACACTGCTCGATGCAGTGCTAGACACTGAACTTGTTACCAATGCAGGTTTCGGCTGCGATGGAACAGGAACTAAAATAAATGTAGATCTCGGACGACGCTGCTGTAATTGTCTATTGTTAATGCTGGGTTCATCAGTCAAATCTATTGGCGAAGAAGCAGCAGCACGAGAAGCAACTGATTGAGCTGGAGCAACAGGCGAAGAGCTTGCTATTGATGAAACGCTTGTAGCTGATGCTGATCCAGTGGATGAAATCTCTGAACTTGATACAACTACGATTGATGGTTGTTGCTGTAATATTTCAGGAGCTGCAATAGATGATGAACTACTCACCAACGAACTACTTGAACTACTTACTGATGAACTCTCAGATGAGGACGCTATTGAGCTAGGATTACTATGAATTTCTGTTCGAGATGCTTTTGGTGCGTTCTCTTCTTTTTGTTCTTCAGTGCTTTTTCTCTTATTTGTAGCAACTGGTGCTGCACTGCTGGATGACGAGCTGCTAACATCTGAACTACTAGACATTACGCTGTCAGTTAACAATGCCATAGAACTCGGACTGCTGTGAGCTGCTGTTCTTGCTGTTTTGTTTTGATCATCTGCAACCGGTTGTTTTCTTTTTCTTAAGCAACCACACCATGAGAGATCGGGTTGTGCGCCGAGATTTGCGAATATCCCAACAGCTCTGGCAATAGCTGCAGACTGCTGAGCAGACTGCTCGGTCTCATCGGCTGCCACAGTAAATGGAGCACGAGCAACACGACGCCGTTTAGTAGCAGAAGCAGAATCAATTGATAATGCTGCTAACCCAGCCAATAAAAATTTTGTAAACAATTTCATGATAACCTCCAAAAATAAAATGCTCACTCAGTCCATAAAAATTATTGTTTGGTTGATGACTGAGCCGGCTGAGTTTTTTGCATATCGTCTTGCATCTTTTTCAATGCTTCCATAAATTCGTTAAATTCTTTTTTTTCTTGCTCCGTCATTTGAACATCATTCTGAGTTGATGTTGTTTCTTGTTGTGCCGGCGCTTCATTTGTAGCAGGTTGCTGCTGATTTTGTGTGGCTTGCGTTGCAGAATTGTTAACCGCTGTTTTGCCTGGTTGCTCAACTGGTTTTACTGGCTCTGTTGTAGGCAACTGTGGCATTGTTGGCTGCACGGCAGGTGCTGGTTGAGCAACTGGTGCTGATTGTGCTTGTAGTGGTTGCGCAACAGGTTTTGGTTGGGTAACCGGTTGTTGAACGCCTGCAACGACAGCTGACATGGTACCAAGAATGGCAATACATAATTTTGTATACGTATTCATAATAAAGCCCTTTTTTATTTAAGGTTTGATATTAACAGATACTTATTTCATACACTGCATTTAATAATAGACAATTATCGCCATGCTCGCAAAGGCCCAATTTCCGTTAGTTTTGGCAGCGAATGTTACAGGCTGAAATGCTTTATAACGATTTTTTGAAGAATTTCACTCATTCGTGTTACACTCCAAACCATGAATTAAAGGAAAATTTATGAACATAACGACCCTTCAATCATGTGATGTAACCAATAAACGAGTTCTGGTTCGCGCAGACCTCAATGTACCCCTCAATAATGGTGCTATTTGCGACGACTTTCGACTCAAAGCTTTTTTGCCAACACTACAACAGCTTGTCAAAAAACAACCAGACTCCATCATTATCGCCACGCATATCGGCAAACCGGATCCTGCATGCCCCGACCAAGCACTTTCTACCAAAATACTCATTCCTTGGTTTGTGCAACACGGCATTACCATAACGCACTGTACGTTGGAAGACATCGCCACCCCCAAACAACCAAAAACCGTTATTTTATTAGAAAATCTCCGTTTTTATCCTGGTGAAAAAAGCCACGATCTCGCATTTGCCAAGCAACTGGCATCATGCGCTGACGTCTATGTCAATGAAGCTTTTGCCACGATGCATCGCAATGACACCTCTATAACATTGACGGCACAGCAATTTTCGCCAGCACATCGTTGCATAGGCCCTCTGGTGGAGAAAGAAATTCATGAATTAGACCTGCTCAGAAACACCCCAGAGCCCCCCCTAGGCATTGTTCTTGGCGGCGCTAAGCTGGATGACAAAATTCCTTTGCTCGCGCATTTTATACAACATCCAGACCCTGCTCGACGCGCACACATTGTTGCTGTCGGCGGCCTGCCGGCGTTGGCATTCCTCAAAGCGCAGGGACATTGCATAGGTGCTACACAGATATCACCAACAACACTTGAAAACGCTCGCAATATTCTTAAGCTGGCTGATGCAAATGGGACGTATATATGCTTGCCACTCGACTTTTGTACAATTTTTGACGGTCAACCACTCGGATGCGAAACATACGCAACAATGCTCGAACGGCTCACCTACCAGCACCTTTGCGTCGACATCGGTCGGCACACCAGAACATGGTTCAGGGACCGCTTACGCGCCTGCAATACCATCTTCATGAATGGCACCATGGGGATTTTTGAATATCCTGCCTATCAAGAAGGCACCAAAAGTGTTTTTAACTCGATACTCGATGATTATGATCGGGAAAAAAATCCACGAACTATTATTATTGGCGGCGGCGATACGGTTGCTGCTGCAACCGCCTGTGGCCTTCAGAATGAATTTTCTTTTGTCTCAACGGGCGGTGGCGCCACACTAGCCTACCTTGGTTCTTCTGCGCCTGAAAACGATCTACCAGGGCTGAAAGCACTCCTTAAATAAAAGAAACACCGCACACGCTGATTGCTCTGGCATGTACGGTGTTTTTCTTTTGGATATGCTACTAAATTTATTGTCTATTTTGATTCATCAGCGTGTTGCCCAGAACGTTGGCAGCAAGCCAACAAACAGGTGCATAAAGGCGTGCAGCACATTTACTCATGAATGAGCCGTAGGTATTTGCTACACGTTTGACAGCATTAAGCCCCCATACCATTGAAGCAACAAAGCCTACCCAGCTCAGTATTTGCTGAGCAACCAAAGTAAATCCTGAGTCTCCGCATTGCAATGCAGCAAGTGCACACTGACGGAATAGCTCCGCCGAGCCCATTGCAACAGCAATTTGCCATAGTGCGTGAATACAGGTTATTTTGCTTTTGGTTTGAATATATGAACAAATAGTGTCTTTCATTTTTTCCAAGAAATGTGGTTGTACTGGCTGTTTCGCTTGTAATGCACGCTTAATTGCAGCCAACACCTCTTGTGTTATAACAGCAGTAACGGCAACACGTTGTCCTCGTAATACTGCGTCAGCAGAACCACTCCACAATACTTCACCTGCTTGATTAAGAACAAAGTTGTTCAAATCATACCCAGCGAAAACAACATTTGGTTGTCGCGAGATCGCTTGATCAGCAGGAATCAAAGGCACCTGCAAAGCAGCTGGTCGCGGTTGCAAAAGATGCCCAGGAACAGTAGGAATAAGCTGAAAGGTAACCCTTGGTCGTTGCTGTTGACGTTGTTGCGGAAAACATGCATCAAGTTCACGCTGCATAGCATTAAGACGCGCTGCGTCTGCTAAGACCAATGCTTCAAGTCGTTGTCTGTCTTGTGAAATTTGTTGCAAGCTATTTTTACCGGTTTGATTTCTTTTAGCACGCTCTTCTTGTGCCCTACGTTCACGTTCTGCCTGTATCCGAAGCAGCCGCGCTTGTTCTTCTTTTTCATAAGCTTGACGCGCTTCAAGTGCAAATCTCTTATCTTGTTCTATTCTGATGCGTCGTGCCGTTTCTTGTCGTTCAAGCTCTTGTTTTTCTCGTTCTAGCCGTTCACGCACTTCTTGTTGCTCATCGTGGCCAATAGCAGGAAGTCTAGATCTCTTTGCTAACTGTTGGTCGCCATTGCCAGCATTTTTTCGTTTCTGCGTTGATTGATCAAGGCGCGATTTTTTATGCGAAGCGAGGACTGATGACTGAGATGTGCGCTCAACCTGTGGTTGAAGAAATTGTAATACAGCGGCAAAGCCACCTTGTGGATTCTGTAAGAACATTGTGGGGTTGATTGTAAGCATTGCGCCATGACATTCGAGACAAACAGGCAACCCATGCGCTTGGGCCCCCTGACACAAAGTTATCAATGAGGTCTGCATTCCATCACGATTCGCCAATGTGGCTTGAAGATCAGCTTCTACGCGTTTAGTACCAGAAGCAACAACAACCGTTGTGTTCTGTTCATTCTCGTCTTCGAGCTCACTCTCCAACACTGCACAATCAATCCCTTTCCGAATGTTTTTTGCTTTTTTCTTAGATAATTGTTCTTGCAATGCAGCATTGCCCTGTTCCATTTGCGCCACAGCATTTTGAAGTTGAAGCTGTGTTAATTCTTGCGCTTGTTCGGGCTGAACTGAAAGTTCTGATTGTTGCACTGCTGGTTGAAGTTGTGACTGAGGTTGGTTTTGTTGCGACTGGGGTTGATCAACATCCATGGCTACGCTGCTCGAAGAGCTTGAGGATGCTGAATCCTCCATTCCCATAATCTCGTCTATGTCAGGAGACAGTGGACGCTCCTCTATTTCCATTTGTTGTGATGGTTGTGCTGCAAAAGCACTTCCCGTTGCTGCAGTGACTGCTGCAACCAATAACATTTTCTTTAACAATTTCATGATAACCTCCAAAATTTGGTTTAAATTACTGCTTCACTGATTAATTTCGTCTCAATTTGTTAATCCTTATTGTGAACGCTCCTGAATGTTGTCTAGGTCGGTGATTAACGTTTCAAATTCTTTTTTTTCTTGCTCAGTTGTCTGCTCATTATTATTGTGCGCAGAAGCATCTTTTGCTTCTGACGGTTCCTGTTTCTCTACTAATGTAGGTGCTTTCTGATTGTGCTTTTTTTGCACATTTTTTTGTGTCACGTGCACGAGCGGCATACGTGATTCATGCCGAACGCCTGCAACAACAAATGTCATCATTCCAATGATGACGATGAATAATTTGATACCTATATTCATACAAAGCCCTTTTAATTGCATAGTTGTTATTATTGGATAATTTAAAAAATACTGCATTTAATAATAGACAATTTTAATCAAGCTCGCAAACGCCTCTTTCTTTGATTTTTTTCACCAAAAAGTTTCAGTGTGAAACTTTTCCCCCTTTAAAAACCTTGTGCTTCTTGCCACAACAATGTTTACTACCTCCTGCTACACGCCATTTACAGCTATCGCGTAGAGAAACCAGACGGTTAACGAGCAAACTTTGCCAAAAATGTAAGTTTTGTGATTATTATTCCGATTCAAACGGATTGTTGCATGGCAAGCAAAAGCACTGTATACTACTTTTGTTACATAAATAAGAGTATAAATACCGCGAAGATTACGATGTTCAACGCAAACACATTTTTGAAATTTAGCACCGCAAATCATCTCACACCTAACGTTCATTTAATGATTTGAAGTCCTACAATGATCTTAACTTTTCGATTAATATGTTTTTGTTTGTAATCGTAGCGCAGAGTTTTTTATGTAAGGAAGTGAATCGTAAAAAGTATTGTAGAGGCTTTGAACGTCAGTTAGCTCGCAATTCTTTTAATAGTTTAGGAAGTAATAGTTACTATCAGCCATGCACAGCGTAGTGCAGAATGCGTTGATAAGTTTTTTATAAGGATACATATAATGAAAATTTACGTAGGCAATCTTGCCAACAGCGTATCAGATCAAGAACTCAATGATCTGTTTGCAACATATGGTGCTATCACCTCAGCAAACATCATCAAAGACAAATTCAGCGGCCAATCCCGCGGTTTTGGTTTTGTTGAAATGGGCGATGATGAAGCACAAGCTGCAATCGCAGGTCTAAATGGCGCTGAAGTTAAAGGTCAACGCATTCGCGTCAGCGAAGCACGTCCTCCACAAGATCGTCGCAGCGGCGGCTTTGGCGGCGGACCTCGTCGTCCAGGCGGCAACGGCGGCGGTAGCCGTGGCGGCTTCGGCGGCAGCAGAGGCGGATTTGGCGGAGATCGTGGCGGAGATCGCTACAACCGCTAAGACCTTTGTGTCATAGCTTTTAAAAAGGGGCGTGCAATTGCACGCCCCTTTTTCATGTCTGCACAACTATCTTTTTAGTATCAAAACCGTACCCCCAGCAGCCCAGGACTAATACGTAAAGCCGCACAAGCGATCGGAAACTCTTTGATCCACGATAAGTGGTTGATATTTTGGACGTTTGATCAGTTCTTCACACACACGATGGCGCTCCTGCACATCGGCAAAAGCACTCCCAAGCGGTTTGCTATAATTATTCGGATTTGCACGATTAAGAATATACAAAATCGTTGCAATAAACCGTGAATGAAAACCAGCCATCTCAATCATGGGAAACATCGTTGCATAGTCCCCCGCCCTTCTGACAAATCTTCCCTCAAATTGTAAATCATCTCTGCTTATTCGCTTATAAAGCCACGCATAAAATGTTCGTAAATGCGACGTTACCCACTGATGCAAGCGTATACTATTGCCTTCGATCACCCACCAAGGTATCTGCTGACTGATGCCCACTGTGCCTGAGGGGTATTCTTGGTACTGCCCATAGGTAATCCATACGTTCCGGTCATTATAAACATTGGCTAATTTTGTTAGCACATTCTCGTCATACAAACAATCGTCACCGTCGACAATGACGATTACTTCGTCATCACGACAGGAATGGATGATGTTGTAATAATTTTCGTGGGGGCCAAGACGATTGGTATTGTGAAGAAGCGTCAATCTATCTTGTAGGTGGTGCTGCTGAGCAAACGCCGCCACCATTTCTAGCGTTTTGTCAGTGGAAGAATCATCACAATAGATCACTCTGAAATTTTTATATTTCTGCGAAAACACTGACTGCAAATACCTGGCAACCCATTCTTCGTTGTTGTACGAAGCGGTAGCAATAACAAAATGGCACTGATGATCATCTTTAACATTATCAAAGCACAGCCCAACCTCATTGATCGGCAGCTGACAATGGTCGAATACATCGTGCAATTCATCGATAGTAGCAAACTGCAACGGTTTAAGAAGCTGTAACAGTAATTCTCTGCAACACATCACACTACTACGAGAAAAATTTGCCTTACCAAGAGACTCCTCATATTTAAATTGATGCGCCCACAGGTGAAGCCGAACCTCAACAGAAGGATCCTTTTCATGCGGTACAGAAATGCTAGAACCAACATAAAGTATCTTGGCAAAACAGGCATCAAGCACATTGCTGCACCATTTCAGATCAACGTCTCGATTAATGCATGCATTGTGGTCAGAAAGTAAAACAACATATTTGCATGCAGCTCGTGCCACATAGTCGATCAATATCGTGTGAAGCGAACACTGTGCAGGATCATACCGTTGAATGCTTGTAGAAAACTTTGCATTCCTGCCCAAACTGTCTGCATTATTTTCAGTAACAGACGATTCCAAAAGCACCGTACAATGATCAACCCCGGTGAACTTTTCAGCTACCAGCGCAAGCATTTTTTCGGCTGCTAATTCAGATTTGCAGCATGCGCACACGTCTATTGGAAAGATTCGATTCTTTTCACAAAGCAGCTCATCGCAATTTTCAATCAACTCATAGGGTTCCTGAACATGCAGGTAATCGTAAACCTTTTTTCTGAATTCCTGATTAAATGTTTTTATCGCCGCAATAGGATTACCCCTGTTACGAACATACAGAATCTTGTGAAGACATTGATTATGGGTCCCAGCCATTTCAAGCATAGGAATCATGTATGCCGGATCGGTAAGCACCGGGAAAAACTTGCCCTCATATAACAAATCTTTAAGCTTCACTTGCTTAAAAAGCCATGCATAATATGCTCGCACCGGCCAGGTTGGTTTGAGCAGAAAATCCCGATACCAGTGATACATAATTTCATCGTCGCTAAACGCAGGAACTTCACTTTTTTTATTGCTTGGAAATATCCTGACAATCGTCTGATACATCATCCAGGTATTCGAATTTTTGAAATGGGCATTTAATTCATTCAACACATCATCATTTTCATAAAAATCATCGCCATCACACTCTGCAATAATAGTGTTATCCGGCACTTTATGGAACGCTCTAAACCGATTTTCCAGTTGTCCCCTGCGGGTTGCGTTATTAATCAGCGTTACATGGTTTTCAAGCTTGTTTCGCGCAATAAAATCTGCAACTATTTGTCCAGTACCATCAGTCGAAGCGTCATTAACATACGTAACATGATATTTATCTCGCGGATAATTTTGAAAGCACACCGACGTAAGATTTTTTTCAGCCAATGCAGCATTGTTATATGACGGAATAACAATTTCAAATGTTTTAAAATCAGCCGCAACCTGCTCACTGGTAGCATTGAGAGTTGTAAAAAGTAAGATAAAAAAAAGTATGACGTTATCTCGTTTCATACAGTTTCCATGCTCCATGTTTCTGCAGTACAGCAAGCATCTCTTTACCCCCATCTTGTCGGGCTTGTTCATAAACAGATAACGGATTTGAGGCTAATGGTTCAATAGGTTTGATATAATCTACCCCACGCTGCAGGCAAATAAGCGCTACATGCTGTTGCTGCGCCAATATTCCAAAATAAATATCATCCATGCTTCTTGTTGGAAAATCGTTAATACTCACTTTTATTGTATCGGTATGATACGCCATTACACCTGTTCCCAGCACATGTACAGGCTGGTCATTATCAAGCGCAAAATGGAAATTGAACAATGTTTTGCGGAACTTAAATTTCTTTTTACTTGCCGTGCAATTGGCCAAATCATCCTTGAGTAAAGTTCCATGGAAGCCAACCACTGCTTTTCTGCCATACTGCTCAATCTTTTGTATGCAATAGGTTACGTAATCAGGCGGATAAACAAGATCATCATCAATGGTAAAATGATATCCCTGAATTTTATCTGCCCAAAAGAATTTAGCGCTGGCGCCAAGCGCCCATACCGCCGGATAATCTTCTCCTCGAATCACCGTTATTTTGGGATGAAGCACAAAGTCTGGCACCGATTTATAGCCCTGGAGAAAAATATTAAGTCTGTCTACTTGTGGCAAAATGTCAGAAACAACGTGCTTCAGGCCATCTTCGCGCCACCAAATTGTTGATATGTTCGCCGTGATCATTTCTTGATGTGGCCGCGCAGGAACTTCCGCTTTTTGCTGAAGCACCATTACAAACGCCATAAATACCGTAAGCGTTACTAATCGGTTAAAACTTTGCATGTACACCCCTTTATAAAATTACAAAAACCATGCGAGGAGTCTTATTTTATAGCACTTTATACTAAGTATTGTATAAAACATCCACCATATAATAAAATAATTTTGTCGTATCAAAATTGATTAATTTCACGGGAAGGGGTTTTTGATGCATTCCATGCAACGTTTTACCATCGTATCACTCGGGCTTTTCTTTTTAGCAACAACCGCCATCGCATCACTGCAAGCAAATTGCCAGCAACCACAAAAGGTTGCCATTTTAGGCACCGGATATGTCGGGCTTGTCTCCGGCGCGGGACTTGCTGAAATGGGACATCATGTTGTTTGCGCCGATGTTGTTCAAGAAAAAATAGATAAGCTCAACAAAGGAATCATGCCTATTTATGAACCAGGAATCCAAGAGCTTGTTCTCAAAAACCTTGCCGCGCAAAGACTTACTTTTTCATCTGATGTCGCACAAGCGATACGTGATGCAACCATCATTATTACTGCCGTCGGAACCCCAATGAGTGAGACCGGCGAAGCCGATTTATCAGCACTAACCAGTGTCCTCAAAACAATTTGTGAAAACCTTACGTCCTACAAGATAATTTGTACCAAAAGCACCGTACCAATTGGAACTAACAAAAAAATTAAAGCCATTTTACTGGATAAGCTCGGCGCTACTGCACCATTCGACATCGTATCCAACCCTGAATTTTTGCGAGAAGGCTCAGCGCTGCAAGATTTCTTCACAACCAACCCCATCGTTTTGGGCAGCGATTCAGACAAAGCGCTTACCATCATGGAAAATCTTTACAAACCTCTGATTGATAAAGGCATCACCATCGTAAAAACCGATGTCTCAAGCGCCGAAACTATCAAATACGCATGGAACGCGTATTCGGCAACAAAAGTTGCGTATGTCAATGAATTATCACGCCTCTGTAACACCGTCGGAGCAGATATTTCCACCGTCGTTCACGGCATGAGTTTTAGTGAAAAGTTATTGCCAATTCAAACCGTAAAACCTGGTCCTGGATTTGGCGGTTCATGCTTGCCTAAAGATACTGCTGCCTTAGTAGCAATGAGCAAAAAATTTGGCACCACTATTTCAATCATCGCTGCTGTGCGGCAAGCAAATGAAATTCATAAACAAGAAATTCTTAAAGAATTTTATGGGCTTCTTAATAATGCTGTTGCTGGTAAAAAAATCGCAGTCTTAGGGCTCTCATTTAAGGCCAACACCGATGATATTCGATATTCTCCTGCAATAGAAATGATGCAAACACTGCTTAATGATGGTGCCAATGTTTATGCCTATGATCCTCAAGCCATGACCAATATGTGCAAACTACTTCCTGAAGTTCATTATTGCTCTTCGGCGGAGGAAGCCTTTGATCATGCAGATGCACTGCTTTTACTGACTGACTGGAATGAGTTCAAACATTTAGATTTAACCCATGTAGCAAACAGCATGGCACAGCGCACGCTCTTTGATGCACGCAATATCTTTGACCCATCACAACTAAAAAAACTCAATTTTACCTACAAGAATCTTGGGCATGCGTACTAATTAATGAGCAAGCATCTTCATAAGAATATGATACGCTCTATAAAAACATCACCAACCTACAACCAAGGCATCGCATCCCATGATGAAACCAACACTGATACTGCGTATCATATTCTTCTTTTATGTGCATGCCAGCCATGTGCACCCAAACCCCAATGCCACACCCACCGCAACGGTAACACAAGCGTGCTCCATTGCATTTGTCCACCTTGGGTCTGATCTACCGAAATATATTGCTGACGCGATCTATCAAGCCCGATTATTCAATCCTGCAAACCCTATTTATTTATTGGCGCAGCAAGCGGCCCTCCACAAAAAAAATGTGTACGAAATACTTCAGATGCTTCACAACACGTTGCAGGTCACAATCGTGCCCATCGAAACGCTCCCACCATCACAAGAACATATATTTTTTGAAAAAACCTCAAGGCATGATACCACCTACCGAAAAGGCTTTTGGAATTTTACCGTCCAGCGCTTCTTTGTCCTCGATGACTTTATGAGCCACAACAACATTACCAATCTTATTCACCTGGAAAGCGATACGCTTTTATACCGTACCGTCGATGAATTGTTGCCCACGTTAAGGACGCATTATCACGGCATTGCCACCGTCTTTATTAGTGATACGCACTGCATACCATGCTTTGTGTATCTTCGCGACAAAACAGCAATCAAACAACTGACAACCTATCTTGCCCAGCAGGCACATACAGGAAAAAACGATATGCTGTTGTTATCAGAATTTAAAACTAAAATGTCTACACATCTGATTGCTAGCCTACCAATCATTCCTCGCACTTATATTCTGTGCCACGGCTTAAAAAATCTCAGAAATGAGCCGGCTCACAATCCAGAAGATTATTGCAATCACATTGCAGCATTCAATTCGGTCTTCGATGGCAATGCTATTGGCCAATACCTCGGCGGCATTGACCCACGATTGGGGAAATCAAAACCATTTTCCTTCATCAATCCGGATTGTTTTTTCAATCCTGCGTTACTTACCTTTGAATGGAAAAAAGACGCGCTCGGCCGCACAATTCCGTTTATGACTTTTAATGACGAAGCTTACCAGATCAATAACTTGCATATCAGTTCAAAGAATTTAAAAGCGTTTTTGTCTGTTGAGCACTAAAGCAAAAGAGCCCGGCATTTTTACCGGGCTCTTTTGCTTTTCAGTTCGCAATTTAACGTTATTTAAATGAATTCAACTCAGTCGCACGCTGAATGATCGTTTCGATACTCAACCCAAATTCTTGGCGACCATCCGGATGGCGCAAGGTCACGGTCTTTTGATCCATTTCCTTTTGGCCAACCACCAGCATCCACGGAATTTTCTCAACTTGTGCGCGACGGATTTGTGCGGAAATTTGATCGCCCGATTGATCCAGTTCAGCCCGAATACCATAATGCAGCAGCGCTTGGGCAATTTCATTGGCATAATCAGATTGTCCGTCGGTAATCGTCATCACACGCACCTGCACCGGCGCAAGCCAAAATGGAAAATGGCCCTTAAAGTGCTCAAGCAAAATACCAAAAAAGCGTTCAATCGAACCATACACCGCCACGTGAATCATGACCGGCGTCTTGCGTGATTGGTCTGAGTCAATGTATTCAGCACCCAAATTTTTAGGCATGAAAAAGTCAACCTGGATTGTTCCACATTGCCATTCACGACCCATGGCATCATGCACCTTAATCTCTATTTTGGGCCCATAAAATGCGCCTTCGCCCTCTTGAAGCTTATATTCGACACCATGCTTTTCAAGGCCATTGCGCAATGCAGCGGTTGCAATTTCCCAGGCTTCAAGCGTACCAATGTATTTTTCTGGCCGCGTTGAAAGAGCAAACTTAATACTCGCAAACCCAAATTTTGCATACACCTTGGCTATTAAATTCAGTAGGTAAATGACTTCTGATTCAATCTGATCGGTCGTACAAAAATGGTGCGCATCATCTTGGGTAAAGGCGCGCACACGCATCAGTCCATGCAAAACCCCAGAAAGTTCAAAGCGATGAACATAACCAAATTCCGCCATACGCAGAGGAAGCTCGCGGTACGAATGTGGTCGGTCTTTGTAAACCATAATGCCGCCCGGACAATTCATTGGTTTAATGCAAAATGATGTTTCTTCTGCCGAGGTAAAGTAAATGTGTTGTTTATAGTTGTCATAGTGCCCTGATGCGTGCCACAACGATTCATTCATGATCATGGGCGTTCTTATTTCCTGATATTTGTTGCCACGCATAAAACGCAGAAACTCAATCATTTTATTCAGAACAACCATACCTTTTGCATGAAAGAATGGCATACCAGGTGTTACATCATTGAACGAGAACAAATCAAGCTGCTTGCCCAATCGGCGGTGATCATATTTTTGAACATCTTCAAGATGTTGCACATAAGCATCAAGTTCATTTTTGCTAGCAAAACATACGCCACTAATACGCTGCAGGGCCGTTCCTTCACGGTCTGCGCGCCAATAGGCGCCCGAAATGCCGGTCAGCTTAAAATATTTAACTTGGCCGGTTGATTCAACGTGTCCACCCTTGCACAGATCACAAAAATTACCCTGGCAGAACAAACCGATGTTTCCTTCAGCTTGTTCGATAATTTCAGCTTTAAAGCGATTGTCTTTGTAGAGGGCCAATGCCTCCTGCTTGCTTATTTCTTTACCAACAATCTTTTCATCACGTTTTACAATCTCGTGCATGCGCTTTTCAACCAGTTCTAGGTCTTCTTCTTTAAAGTTTTTAACAGGAAGGAAGTCATAAAAGAAGCCCGTTTCCGTAACAGGTCCTATAGTCAAAAGCGTACCGGGATAAAGCTCAGTTACAGCTTGAGCAAGTATGTGTGCCGCTGAATGGCGGAGATTATACAAGCGGTCATTTTTTTCCATAGGAATCCTTTCAGATGCTAGTTTTAAGCATAAATACGCGCATTAAACTTTAACACCTTACACTTATTTTTCAACCATTACCGACCACATACCTGCTTTGATATTCATTTTCTTGCGCAATTACTGGCCCGCGCGCTACCCTGTCTCAAACAACATCTTATTGTTCAGATTAAGGGAGTATGCAATGCAAGAAAACGCGCTTCACCGCACCGAAAGTAAACAGGCAGCAAGCTTACGCACCAACCGTATTTTCATCCTTGACACCAACGTCCTGATCCACGACGCCAAGGCTTTATTTTCATTTAAGGGCGTTGTTGTCGGAATCCCTTTTATCGTTTTGGAGGAACTTGATACATTCAAAAAAGAGGGTGGCGAGAAGGGACACAACGTTCGCGAAGCCATACGGCAACTGGACGCATTACGCCAAAAGGGCCACTTGGCCAACGGCATCCCTATCGATCATGACACCAATGCAATCCTCAAGGTCTACACCAATCCGTCTGATATAACTATCCCCTCACTCCGCGGCCGAGACATTCACGATATTAAAGATAATTTAATCCTACAAACCGTCGCCGATCTGCAAAAAGAAGGTAACAAAGTCACCCTCGTCACCAAAGACATTAACGTTCGCATTAAAGCCGATGCCCTTGGATTGGAAGCCGAAGATTACACCAAAGGCACGGTCATGTACGACAGCTTCCACAAAGGCTGGATCTCTATACCAACGCCATCGGACGCACTGGCAAGCCTCTCACACAGCACCGTATCAGCACATCTTCCTGATATGCAATTAACACCAAATCAATTTGTAGTTTTTGAAAATGAAAACAATCCTAATGATTTTCGGCTCTTCCGCCACCTGCACGCCAACAGCTTCAAAGAAGTTGGCCCCATCACACTCATGCATATTTTCCATGCCAAAAATATCCAACAATTAATGACGCTTGACCTTCTAATGGATGACAGAGTTCAACTCGTTACCTTAGTTGGACCAGCCGGCACGGGAAAAACATTTTTAGCATTACTCGCAGGCCTTTACAAAGTTGCCTACGAACACTTGTATCGCAAACTACTGGTGACACGCCCCGTGGTAGCACTTGGCGCCGACATCGGCTATTTGCCGGGTGACATCCAAGAGAAACTCCACTACTGGATGCAACCAGTCCACGATAATTTGGAATTTATTTCAAGCCAGATGCTTCGAGGAACCGAAGAATATCTTGGTTTTGGCAAAAAGAAAGAAAAACGCGGACGCAAACAACTTGGTTCCCAACAACAGCAGCAACAACAGGAAGAGTTAGAGCATCGCTATAATATGCGACGCGAAAGTACCCACATTGTTGACCGCCTCCAACAACAGGGCGTCATTAGTCTTGAAGCGATCACCTATATGCGCGGACGATCAATTCCCTATCAATTCGTTTTCATTGACGAAGTACAAAATCTTACGCCCCACGAAGTCAAAACTATTGTCAGTCGTGCCGGCGAAGGCACCAAGGTCGTGTTGGCAGGTGATCCGTACCAAATCGATTCGCCATACCTTGATTTCAGCAGCAACGGCCTGACCGTCACCACAGAAAAATTTAAAAACCACCAAATCTTTGGTTCAGTCTTTTTAGAAAAGAGTGAACGTAGTGAATTGGCCAAATTAGCGGCAGAAGTATTGTAATAAAAAAAAGGAGAGAGGAGATTTCTTTATGCAGAATAAATATTGGATACATCCCTTGCGCTGGCTACTCTGTATCGTAGTGCTGTTGTCATCTCATACCGTTATACAAGCAGCGCTTACTGACGCAGAACTTGACGCCCTAGGATTAAAAAATAACACACTCATCAGATTGAAGCTTGATGACGGAAATTATGTTGGTTCGGTATCTGCTGACTCAACTACAATCACCACCGGCCACATGGGCAAAAACAACGCAGATCCTTTCAATAACAACATGAACGTTCTCATTCTCGACCGCCCTGGCAACAACATCATTCGGCTCAGAGCTGCTCCAATGAACCATGCATACATTCAATACACCACCCTCTACAATAACTCAGGCTGGCTTCAGTTCCTGAGTTATAACCCAACAGCCGATTCACAACTTTCGCTCGTACCAACCGGCGAGACAAACAAATACTACATTCAATTGGTAACGCAGCCAACACGCTTTTTCTACATTGATCCAACCTATAAAAACAATTTGTATCCATCAAGCACCAATAAAACCGCATTCAGCATCGAAATCGTCAACCGAGGACCATCAGATGATGCATCACGAGGCGCTACGCTCACCTATGACACTCCTATTCGTATTTCACCAGCTTTTGCACCAGCACGTGCTGCCTGGGTACAAAATGACTCAAGCCTGCTCAAACCAGCATCGACAGCTATCACACCAAATGATCACCGCGAAATGTTATTTTCAGACACCGCCAGTGAACCGCGCGCAACAGGACTTGCTGGCGTCTTTTTTATTCGCGCGAAAAACACCGATGGAACTTATAAAACAGGCTCGGTAAACTATAATGACAATATCGAAATTTGGGCAGGTTATGGCGAGCCAGGCTATGCCTTTACCTCACCAATACCAAATGGCGCACGATTAACAGTTGTCAAAAACACCGGTTGGGCTCTGTCATCTCTGTGGACAGAAAACTTATGGCAGACAAAACAAACTGCAGGCGATGCATCATATCTTTCATACCGTCGTTACTACGAAACCGTTTTGATCAACACTACATTTGACGTAGCAGCCAATAAACTCAGTACTTATGATACCTACGCCGGAACCGCACCCTATCCATATATTTTTACCATTCGAAACTCTTACGGACTCACAGGACCGGTTAAAGCAAATGATATTGTCACGTTGTATAGCACTTACGCTGAAGCCGCAATATGGACCGACCAAAATCATTATAAGTACGGCGGAACCCATTGGCTCTCATTTTTTAACGATCCAAATATTCTTTTGAGTTCAATCAAAATCGATCGCTCACCAATTTACAACGGTTACCTATTCAAACCAACCACCGTCACCACCGATCAATTGCCAGCCTATCTTCAACAAACCGTCGTAGCTCCGACGCCAGTTACAGGATCATCTACTCCAGCATTAACCGCCTTAACACCCGACCAACTTACTGCTGCCGGCATTGTGCAAAATGCACTTATTCGTCTGAAATGTCCGGATGGAAAATATCTCAACACGCTCGGCGTCACCACCGCAACCATACCCTACTACCTTGGCATAGGAACAAACAGTAACGATCCCTACGCCACCGAAAGTCTTCTGGCAATTTCGCGCAATGCGGCAGAAAACATTGTTAAATTTACATCACCAATTGAATGGCCAGTTACCAGCGAAATCTTTTATAAAAACTTCAAGGCAGACGCCACACGAATGTTCTTAACCACGCCGCCAACAACGACTCCAACAATATATGCAGACAACGAAAAATTTGAATTAATAAGCGCTGGACAAGCAAATCAGTATTACATCCGTCGCATTGCTATTGCAGCTCAATCACTTTCAGCTGCATACCTCTACCTTAATGCGAGCAATATTCTGACACTTTCAACAATGGATAAAACACCATTCACTATAGAGTTTTGCAATAAAGGCCCGCTAACAGAATCAGAACGCGGCACCGTCATCAACTATGATACCCCAATCCAAATATCACCAGCGTATGCTAAAGACCGTTTTTTATGGGGCGTCAACCACAGTTTTATGAGCCAAGATATTAATGCACCAGCAACACGCCACCGAGAAATCTTGTGCGATACGCCTGTCCGTGATGCTCGCGCAGCAACACCAGCAGCCATTGCTTATATACGAGCCAAAAAGGCCGATGGAACCTACAAAACAGGCCCAATCAATTACAACGACGACATAGAAATATGGATGTTCAATACAGAATTGGGCTATCAATGGAAAGAAGCAGGGTCAACAGATCCGAAGGCAATACCACAAGGTGGAAAATTCCGTGTTGTACGTGGATCTGGCTGGAACGGAACCATAACATCACCTTTAAGTTCATCAACATCGTGGAAGGGAACATACAATGAGCCACTTCTTATCAATTCTGACCTCGATGCACAAGCAATAACCGCTTATCTTTATCCAAGTGCTGGGAACTATTCTGACTCAAGCGCAGCCCCGTTTCCCTATATTTTTAAACTCAAAAATGCCTACGGCCTCACCGGCCCCGTTCGCGAAAAAGACGTTCTTCAAATTTATAGCACATATCTCAACCTCGATATATGGACATATCAAGACCACTACCGACATAGGAATGGCCCACCACGCAATCTTTATTGGATGCTTTTGTTAAATGATGGATTTCCGATTAATGCAACCACATTCAGTCGCGCGGCAATCTTCAACGGTTTCTGTATTACCAACAAATCGATCCCGACCGATCAAATCCCAACACCAATCAAAAACGCTACGGTCGTATCACAACCGCCAGCAACAACACCAGCACTCACCGTCACTGGACTCACCGATACCCAACTTACCAGCCTTGGCCTTGTCACGGGAGCACGTGTACGCATCGCCGGTTGCACGGGGGTTGAAACACGTCAAGGCACTAATGTATTCGGCTTTGCACAAAGAGTGGCTAGTACGCGCGTTTTTAACTTGATTGATAACCCTCAAAATATTCAAGCAACAATCGGTATGACCAACTTAAGTCCAATTCTCATTGTCGAACGAAACCCTCAGAACACCGCACAAATCGGTCTTAAATATAAAACCGGTGGTGGCGGTTATGAAAGAGACAGCACAACTGGCTTTGAATATCTACAAAACCCAACGTGCGGCGCGACAGCTAAATACTACGATGTCGTTGCTCAATCAACAACAACTGGATCTGGAACATGCACCATTGCGCTCTTTGATCGCACCACCAACACCTATCTGACGCCCTACCAACAAACCCCACAAGGCGCACTGCCACAAGCACAAGCATCAGTTACAGCAAGTGCAACCGCAACCTACTACACCTGTGATGTTATGACAGCGGCTCGCGACACCGCCTCTCGTGGTGCACAACTTAATTACAACAACACGTGTTATCAAGTCTCTGTAGCAGGAACGCCACTTAAAGCATGGTTCCATCCAAACAACTATGCGCCGTCGCCATACGGTGAGTTATCTACAACTATAAACCCCTATAACCCTTCAAATGCATATACGAAGCTCCTCTTCGTTGGTCCTTATACATTTTTGAACGGAACACTCTTTGCGGGCCAAGCAGATTTACGACCTGAGGGCTATGCATCATACATGTGTATTCTTAATGCAACAAACCCAAAGACCGCATCAACTGGTGTCATAAAATATGGCGACTGTATTAGCATTATGGGCTTGTACGGCATGTATAATTCATCAACCAATCCAGCAGCAGTAACTTCATATTCCGAATGGTATCCATGGAGTTGTCTAGCAGACAGCGCTAAATCTGTTATGGGTCCTGTCATCAACGTATCCTCAAGCACAATATCGACACTATCGTTTGCTCCTGCTCAATCATTCTATGTTGTCAGCGCCATAGACCCATCGACCAATCAAGCGCTCTATGCAAAAAGCACTCCTGTTTGTGCTAACGATAAAATTCGACTGGTTCCAGCAGTCAACGTAGGAACATCCGATTCATATCCTTACGCGGGTTCAGTAAGTCTGCGCGTCTCACATAATGCCGCAGAACCAGCATACGCTGGACTGTACTACAACAGCGACACGACAGCTGCTACTAACTATTGGGATCTCTTCTCGTTCAAGCCCGTTGCTGTTCCTACAACTCCAAATCCATATGGCATAACACTCGTTGCCAACCCTGCATGGACATCATCTCAAACAGCAATCGTAAGCGTACCATCACCAGCTGTACAACCAGCTACCGTTACACCAGTTGCACAACCAACAACCGTTGTTACCCCAACACCTGCTCCAACCACAAGTGGTGGCGGTGCCGTTGTAGGCATGGCGTCTCCTACGGTGCCAACAACCACAATTCCAATACCACCAGTAGCACCAGTACCAACCGTAGATCCAATCGTCCTGGCATTTCAAAATGCACTTACCGATTTAACCAATGCAACGGATTTCACCAATTGCATCAACAGAATTAGCGGATTGATTGCCACGTATGGTTCCGAGACAACGCTCCAAGCAGCACTCCAGGCTGCTGCAACACCGCTGATGACCAAGCTTGGCAACCTTGTTTCTGACAGTGCATCGCCTACCAGAACGGTTGATCAACTTGATGCCTTCATTACACAACTGACCAATCTTGGCTCGGTCGTCTTCATCGATGCCACTCAAAAAGCGCAATGTAACACCTATAAAACTACGGTAATCACAAACAAAACTGCTGCCATTGATGCTGCTACTAAAACTGCCGCTGCTGCTGCTAACGCTACTGCCTTCCAAAATGATGTAGCCGCATTAACCGCTTCAACAACCTTTGACGACGCGATGACAAAACTTAACAACTTGATTACGAATACTAACTACAATGCCAACACCGCACTCCAGGCGTATACAACCCCCCTCATGACAAAACTTGCAAGCCTTGTTACCGACAGTGCTGCGGCTACCAGAACGATTGAACAACTCGACACGTTCATTGCACGGCTCACCAACCTTGGCACCGTCGCCTTCCTTGATCCAACACAAAAAACATCGTGTACTGCTCACGTAGCGAGCGTTACCGTGATAAAAACGGCACGAACTTCATCAGCTCCAGCGGTTGTGAACATCCCCCAACAATCAGTTGGAGGCCCTGGAACCATTTTTGAAGTTACGGAGTACGTAAGATTTAAAGATGATCTTGCAGCATTATCTCGTATAACCGAATTTGACGCTTGTATTGTAAAAATAAATGAATTTGTTACCACATGGGGGACGTATACCACATCAAAACCCGAAAATCTAACGCCCCTCATGACAAAACTTGCAAGCCTTGTTAACCAAAGCGCCACGGGCAAAACAATCACTCAACTTAACAACCTTATTGATGCGCTCTCCAAGCTTGCTACTGCTCCATTGCTTGATGCAACGCAAAAAGCAGCGTGTACCGCACATGTAGCTACCGTCACTGCAACAAAGAATGCTCTTACGGCAGCACCAACAACCGCTACTCCAACAGCAGAAGAACTACTTAAAGCAAACTTCATCAAAGACATCCAAGCAATTCCTGCCCCAACAACAACAAACTACCAACAAACGACGACTGCTTTGAAAGCTCTCCTCACCAATACAACATATCGTAATAATGCAACACTTTCTGGCAACGCATCATTGCTTTCAACACTCTTTTCCAGCCTGGTCATATTGGCTCAAGATCAACAAATGACCGCTGACATGATCACAACTAATATCAAACCAGTCTTTGAGGAAGCAGTTAAAACAGACATCGCTTATTTGTCCGACCTACGTACCACATTGCAAAGTCAGTTAACACAACTAACCAACATTATTTTAAGTAGAACAACCTCAGCCACCCCAGTCGCAACAACAGTCGCAGCACCTGTTGAGACAACAACGGTAACAACACCTGCAACACCTACAACAACGGCACCAACCACAAGCAGCACTCCTGCCGTAACAACCTACGCGCCACTGGCAACAACAAGTGTTTCTTCAAGCACAACGCGAGCAATGCCGCTACTCACCATCAGTGGGCAAGCACAAATGGCAACGGTGCAGGCTGGCACGACGGTACAAGCTGACACCGATGTTCAAGCAGCACCAAGCACTCCTACACCCAAAGCAACAACTACGACAACAAAAAAGACAACGGTTACCAAGAAAGCAACTGCAACAGCGGCTCAAACAACCGCAGCTGCTGCAACAGCAGCCACCGCAACAGCTACACGCACTAAATTAACAACACTCGCCAAAAAAGCTGTTGCCAAAAAAACAGCCGTAACCAAAACAACAAGCGCTACAAAAACAGCGGCAAAAGTACAAAAGAAAGCAATTAAGAAGGCATCAACTGCTGCGTAATAATTTGTAGAAAGGTCGCAACCGATTGATCAAAGGTAAAATGTGAACTGTCAACAATAACAGCATCAACAGGAACTTTTAAGGGCGCGATCGAGCGTGTTTGATCACGACGATCGCGCTCTTCTATTGATGCACAAATTTCTTCCAGTGTTTTGCTACCAGCACCACGAGATTGATCATTCAACAATCGCTGCGCACGAACATCAACGTCAGCTGTCAGAAAAAATTTTAAATCCGCATCAGGGAAAACTACCGTACCGCAGTCACGGCCATCAGCAATAAGGTTATGATCGTTGGCAATTGTTCGCTGAAGCTCAAGTAAGGCTTGGCGAACATTGGAATGCGCTGAAATACGCGATGCAACTTGTTCAATGTCAACAGCGGACAAATGCTGCGTAATTTCTTGTCCCTGATAAAAAACATGCGGCCGATCGTCATGATACGAATAAGTAATATCTTTGATCCACGAAAAATCAGTAACTTGTTTTACATCATCATCAGTAAAATCATGCGACAAGATTTTTTTGACGTTAATGAGAACATAGGCAACAGCACGGTACAAAAGCCCGGTATACAAATAATAAAAACCAAGTTTCTTTGCCAAAGCTTTTGCCACACTACTTTTGCCACTGGCCACGGGGCCATCAATTGTTATGATCATGATTTCACGCTTTCATTTGACGATGCGATAAAACATCAATTTTTTTAACCCATGTTAGCAGAAACTGTTTATGCCGCAATGCTATCCGCCGTTGTTCATCACGATCAGGTCGTTGAAACGATGTTTGTAAAATTGGCCCACAAATAGAATCATACTGTTTTTTTAATTGGACATATTCCTGACTGAGAGCATCTACTTCCGATGATGATGCATAGAACAAAGATTGGTCGGTACCAAAGATACTTCCCCACAAATAACTGATCGATCCAAAAATATTTTTTAAAAATTCATAGCGATCAATTACCAACGCATCACCACAGATTCCGTTTAATGTTTGACCTATTGCCTGATAATTAACAGATTCATCAACCCCCGCCTTGCATGATTTCAAATCTTCTCGAGAAAACAGTATTTCACGGATTATCTTCAGCGCCATAATCTCACTGTCTAACAATGCACATGGTTTTGATTTCTGATAACAAACTTCGCAGTCAACAGGCCCATGTTCAAACTTGATCTTGCCCCCAACTAAAATTTCACTCGTTACAAGAAGTGCCACAACAACATACAATATTTTCATTGTCTTCCCCCACGTATATTGTATTCTGGTAACCGCTATAAAATATCAAAGAATGTTCAAACACCTGTTATTATGCCACGATCCAATTGAATTATGGAACAAAATAACGATAAAAATACGCCACTCATGCAACAGTATCTGGACATCAAGGCACAGTACCCTGATACACTGCTCTTTTTTCAGGTCGGCGATTTCTTTGAACTTTTCTTCGATGACGCAAAAGTCGCCTCATCATTCCTCGCCATTGCATTGACCAAACGCGGCAAAAATAAAGGTGAAGACATTCCGCTCTGCGGCGTTCCAGTGCACGCGCTCGATCACTATGTCACCAAGCTCATCAAAGGTAGTTTTCGTGTTGCGTTATGCGAACAACTGTCAAAACCACAACCAGGAACCGTTGTCCAGCGCGGCATCACCCGCGTCTTTACCCCCGCAACCTTAACCGATGCCGCAATGCTTGAAGAAAAATCTGCATCGTACCTTCTTGCGCTCTATCCAGGGCCAACAGAATGGGGTTTGATTTTTAGCGAATTGCTCACCGCACAACTATTTGCAACCACTATTCCCGCCAATGCAACACGCATGGTTGAGGCAGAACTAATTCGTTTTTTCCCCGATGAAATTATCGTACCAGAAAGTAAACGTGCCCCAGCTCTCGCTACATACTTTAAAAAACTTGGCTACTGCACAAGCACCGTACAGGCGATGGAGGGCGAGCAGCAAAACGAAGATCGTGAAAACTTGTGGATCACGCAACAGTTCCCGGCAACCGTTCACTCACAACTCAACAGCCATCCTGCTATTTCATCAACGCTACAACTCCTGTACTGGTACCTCAAACGCAACCAAGAAAAAGCGCTTGAGCAGTTCAAGACGATTCACTTTTATCAACCGGACGATTATTTAATTTTGGATGCCGCCACACAAAAAAATCTTGAAATCATTCACAATACCCGTGACGGCAGCACACAAAAAACATTGTTTTCAGTACTCGACCGAGCTCACACTCCCATGGGATCACGAACCATAAAAAAATGGCTCGCCCGTCCACTCATGCAACACACCGCAATCATGCAGCGACAAGAAATTGTTGGACTAATCAGTTCACGCGTTGATCTTTTGCATCAATCAGGACAATTACTGGAGCAGCTCCCAGACATCGAACGCATCATCGGCCGCATTGCGCTCAAACGTGTGCATTTGCATGACTATTGTGCACTACGACAATCGTTAAACATTGTGCCACTGCTTAAAACACTTCTAACTCAAATTCCCACTAATCTTTCACAAATGCTCAATGACAGAATCGCCGACTTTTCAGCGCTTGAACAGCTGCTTACCTGTAGTATTACCGACGATCCTAGCAGTAAGCATCCAATTAAACACGGCTATGACCATCAACTTGATCAACTCAGAAATTTACTTGAAAACGGCAAACAAGAATTTTTAAACCTTGAACAACGCGAAATTGCTCGCACGGGCATCACGAGTCTGAAAATTGGGTACAACCAAGTTTCTGGATACTACATTGAGGTAACCAATCCCAACCTGGACAAAGTTCCTACCGATTATCAACACCAGCAAACACTTGCCAACCGTAAGCGCTTTGTTACCCAAGAGCTGAGAGAGCTTGAGCAAAATTTGTACAAAGCACACAATGAATTTGATGTCATCCAAGCGGAGGTTTTTGACCGTATCAAACGAGAAATTGAAACTTATCTGCCCCAACTCAGACACCTGGCACAAAGTCTTGCAACTTTTGATGCCTTGTACGGCTTTGCATCGGCGGCCTACGAATATCGTTATTGCGCGCCAACATTCAATGAAAATCGCAACATCAGCATCACCAACGGTCGGCATCCTGTTGTTGAGCAATCGCTGGGTAACGCCTTTGTACCAAACGATACGCATCTGTACGCGCCAGCAACAACGTGGATCATCACCGGGCCAAACATGGGCGGCAAATCAACATATCTACGACAAGTGGCACTCATGTGCATCATGGCGCAAGCAGGAAGTTTTGTTCCCGCGGATGCAGCCAATCTTGCAATCATTGATCGCATTTTCACACGCATCGGTTCAGGAGACAATGTTGCTGAAGGCAAAAGTACCTTCTTGGTTGAAATGGAAGAAACCGCAACTATTTGCACACAAGCCACGGCCCGAAGCGTAGTAATTTTGGATGAAGTTGGTCGCGGCACCAGCACCTATGACGGCATGGCACTGGCGCAAGCAATTATTGAATTTATTCACCAAAAAATCGGCGCGCTATGTTTATTTGCCACGCACTACCACGAGCTAACACATTTGTCCGAAACAATTCCCGGCATCACCAACTATCACGCTGCCTGCAAAAAAATTAACGACTCCGTCATTTTCATTCACAAAATTGTGCCCGGTGTTGCACAAGGCAGCTTTGGACTTGAAGTTGCCAGGCTTGCCAATCTTCCAACTGATATCTTAGTGCGCGCAGCAGCAATTCTGCAGCACATGGAAACACCCTCGCGGACACAGGTGCAGCAGCTGCCATTGTTTGCACAACCAACATCGCAGTCACCGGTCACGCTTCCCTGCCAGCAATGCACCGCACATGAAACATTGGTTCAACGCATCAAGGCGCTTGATTGCACCAACGTGACACCTAAACAAGCATTCGATTTCTTGTGGGATCTGACACAGGAAGTGCGTTCGTCTTGACCGGATATGCCGGCTCGGTATGCTTGATCGGTAGTCACAATCCATTTTAATAAAGGTGTTTTCATGCGTATCAAAATTAAACAACTTACTACCCAAGATCTTGATAAATCCATAACCATCAAAGGCTGGGTGCGATCAATTCGCGACCAAAAAGCATTTTCATTTATCGTCGTCAATGACGGATCAAATTATGCCGGTCTTCAAGTTGTTTATGACGCTAATTGCCCTGGCTATGAAGAAACCTTAAAAAACATCACTAACGGCGCTTCAATTGCCGTTACCGGAACTTTGGTCAAAAGCCCTGGCAAAGAACAAGCATTTGAGCTAAAAGCAACAACCATTGAGGTAATTGGACTCTGCGACCAAGAAACGTATCCATTGCAAAAAAAGCAACATACCTTTGAATTTTTGCGCACCATCGCACACCTTCGTCCTCGTACCAACACCATTGGCGCCGTAGCCCGTGTGCGCAACGCACTGTCATACGCAACACACAAATTTTTTCAAGAACGTGGTTTCTTGTATCTACACACGCCTATTGTCACTGGCTCTGACTGCGAAGGCGCTGGACAAATGTTCAACGTCACTACGCTTGATGTCAAAAATCCAGCCAAAACACCGCAAGGCGCCATCGATTATTCTCAAGATTTCTTTGGCAAGCCAACCTATTTGACTGTCTCGGGCCAACTTGAAGGCGAAACATATGCCTGCGCGCTGTCTGACATTTATACCTTTGGCCCAACATTCCGCGCAGAAAATTCCAACACCGCTCGCCACTTGGCAGAATTTTGGATGATCGAACCGGAGATGGCATTTGCTGATTTGCACGACAACATGGAATGCGCTGAAAATTACTTAAAATATGCTTTGCGCTACACGCTGGAAACATGCGCACAAGACATGAAATTTTTTGACGATTACATCAGCAAAGGCGTCATCGCCAAGATTGAACATGTCGTCAATTCGCCATTTCAACGTCTTACCTACACCGAAGCAATTGAGATTCTGAAGAAAGCTACCAAAAAGTTTGAATACCCCGTCGAGTGGGGCATTGATCTGCAATCAGAACACGAACGCTATTTGGCTGAAGAACATTTCAAAAAACCGGTCATTCTGCACAACTATCCGCAACAAATCAAAGCGTTTTACATGCGCCTGAACCCCGACAACAAAACAGTTGCTGCCATGGACGTCCTGGTACCAGCAATTGGCGAAATCATCGGCGGCTCGCAGCGTGAAGAACGGCTTGATCTACTGGAAAAACGCATGGATGAGCTCAAACTTCCTAAACAAGATTACTGGTGGTATTTGGAATTACGTAAGTTTGGCGGCGTGCCGCACGCTGGCTTGGTCTTGGGCTTGAGCGCCTCGTATTGTTTACAACAGGCATGGAAAACATTCGCGATGTTATTCCGTTCCCACGCTATCCAAAGCACGCAGAGTTTTAGGCTTTCGTAATTAATTAATTTTTTAAAAAGAAACCCCGTTGCGATTGATCACAACGGGGTTTCTTTTTAATAGCAGAGATAGTTTTCATTACGGGATTAGCCATCCCGTACCCAGCGTTAAGGACCCGTCTTCGCTAAAGCTACGACGAGGCAAGCGTTCTAGCCGAACCATGTCACGCCGTAGCTATTCAAGCGTAGGCGGAACCCTTAACAATCCCCGGCCCAAAAACTACGTTTTTGGATTTCCTACGCCTCGGACAGGAAAACGCCTGCGTTTTAACTCGGCGATTTGGCTGACAAAAAAACAACGAGCTACGCAACATGCACTTCGTGCAGTGTCGCATAGCTCGATTAGAAAACAGCATGCTTCAAGTTCCGTTCGTGATAAGTAACCGCCTGCGCTTCTCGATACGCGATTCAGGGCATCGCTACTCGAAGCAGTCGGTTTATTAAGCCCGATCGTCCCGAGTGACGCCGTTAGGCGTTGTATCGAGGGAAACGATAAGTGCGCAATGTTGCACGAAGTGCACATTGCAAACGTAATTAATACTTTGCCAGCCATTGTGGCGAGTTCGAGCGCAGGCGCTCGCCTGTTCGAGCCAAAGGGATCCAAGGGCGTCAGCCCTGGTTCGGGGATTGTTAAGGGTGCGCGAACTGAGCGCCCTTAACACTGGGCGTGGGATGGTAAATCCCACATTAAAATTTATTAATTTTTAACTGTGTTCATGGTTCGATACGATTGCTTCCGACTTCACTAAAGTTACGTCGGACAGGACGCAATCACTCACCACGAACGGATTTTGGTTCTCAGAATATTCGTACAACCTAATAATTTACGATGGTCGCACACGAGCATTATAACGTTTCACCTGTTTAATTTTCTCTGCATATTCTTTTTTTGCTTGTGCAATATCATAGGAAACTTGTAAACGAAGAAAATAACCTTCGGTAAGCCCAAAGAATTTACAAAGCCTCAAGTCAGTATCTGCGGTAACTGAACGACGACCACGTACAATATCATGAATTCTATTTGCAGGTACATGCAGTGCTGCTGCCAAGGCATTTTGACTCATGTGAATTTCATCTAAAAATTCTTTTTTTAAAATATCACCAGCATGAGGATTGGTTAGCATTTTTTTCATTGTTTTCTCCTAATGATAATCAATAATTTCTACTTCATAGGCTGCCCAATTATACCTGATACGTATCGCATAGCAAACGCATCACAGCTTCCTTAGTTCACGCTCAATCTGCTCCGTTGCCTGATCATACGTCGTCGCATGCGTAAACGTCATCGGCGCGCCAAACGTCACCGTCACATCCCCCCGTCTGCGCGGGAAAAGGCAATCGTACGGAACCATCTTTTCTGCTCCGCTGATTTTGACGGGAACCACGGGGCAGGCCATTTCAACCGCCACAAATCCTGTTCCCCGCTTGAGCGGCAGCAGCGCACCATCTTTGCTTATCATCCCTTCAGGGAAAATAACTACCGAATACCCACTATCAAGCATGGTACCAATGTTGAGCACACCAGAAACAATATGTTCATGCTCTTTACGTGGAAACGGAAACGCATTAAAAAACAGTTCCGCGGCCCAACGCACCCACCAATAGTCTTGGTACAAAACATCGTACGCTGCAGCAAACGAAACTTTTGAGCGAATGTTTTTTGGCAAAGCCGCGGCAACAAACAATGCATCAAGCATCGTCACGTGGTTCGGCATCAATAAAATCGGCCCAGCAACTTGCGCAAGGTTTTCAACACCTTGAATACGAATTTTGCACAACAACGGCGTCAACAAGCGCATGACACCAAAGCCAATACATCGCAGTATCCGCGCCCACCATGCACGGGGCCACAGCTTGACGCGCGGCATCTTTACCACCGGCTGTGCGGTCGCCAAACAACGTTCAAGTTGTGCAACGGTCATATCAGGCGTAATCAGACGCTCATCAATCAAAATTCCCTGCAACTCTTCAATGCGCGTAATCAGTTCAACCCGCATCAATGAATCAAATTTTAGATCGAAGCCTAATGTTGTTCCGGCATGAATGTCACTCACCGGAATGCCAGAAATTTCGGCGAGCACCGCAACAATGGGATGAGTCGATGCAACTTTTTGTGTGTTGCCAGCATGATTTTTATGTTCCTTGAGCCACGTGATCACTAATTCTTTTTTTACCTTACGTGTCACCGAACGGGGAAAATCTTCTTCCGGCCACACCGACCATCCAGTGATCGCCTGATACGAAAGCAGCTGGCTGTTAGCATTGTGGATCATCGACGTCACATCGCTCACGCCCGGCGCCGCTAAAATAACCGCATGAATTTCCATCATGCCTTTTTTTTCAATCCCCACCACGCAGCTGTCGCGCACCCCTTCAATCGCATTGAGCACAACTTCAATATCTTCAGGAAACACATTTTGCGCGCCATGGCCCTTGATCATGTATTTTTTGCGCCCTTTGAGAAACAGAAAACCATCGGCGTCCATGGAGCCCATGTCGCCCGTTATAAACCAACCATCGGACGTAAAACATTCACGCGTTTTTTCATCATTCTTAAAATAGCCGCTAAAGACATTGGGTCCGCGCACTTCAATTTCGCCGTCGTTCACCAACCGAATCTGAACACCGACGATCGGTTTGCCAACCGAACCAATGCGACGTTCTTCGTATGTATTGATGGACACTATCGGTGACGTTTCGGTCAACCCATAGCCTTGTAGCACATGCATTCCCACATCGTCCCACCACTGTTCCAGATCAGGATCCAATGCTGAACCGCCGCTGGCAAACGTATCGAGCTTTGTGCCAAGACCGGCGTGCAGCGGCCAGAACAGCATACGTTGCACACGTTTCCAGCGCAGCGCACGCGACAGTCGACGCAACCGCTCAAACGTACGTTGCCGGCCATGTTCCTCGATCTGCGTTTGCACACGAGCTGCCATCAGTTTTAACAGCTCAGGGATCGCTATGATTTTGGTAATACGATACTGCTGCAACAGTTCTCTGATTGCCCCATGCGAGTGCGCATACACAATGTGCGCGCCAATCGAAAATGGTACCAGAAAGCCAGCAGTCTGCTCCAACATGTGGCTCAGCGGCAAAACCGACAACACTCGTTCTTTTTTTCCTGCAAAATTAAAAATGTCCTGCACTGCATGCACGTTGCTTGCAATGTTTTCATGTGTTAACAAAACACCCTTCGGGTCGCCGGTGGTTCCGGAGGTGTACATGATTTCTGCAATGTCAGCATCCTGTGGCTGCCGTTCGTATGGCCTTCTCGATACGCGATGCTCCGCATCGCTACTCGAAGCAGTCGGGATATTTTCCCCCGTTCGTCCCGAGTGCCCGTCGTAGCCACTTTGTGGCGAAGTCGGGTGTATCGAGGGGCACGAACCCTCATCCCCCAGCTGTTCAATAATAATAGTTCTAACCCCTTCCAGCTGCAGGGCAACATACTGCGACCCAACAAAAAGCTTGGGCTTTGTCTGACCGGCAATTTTATTAATCAGCCCCTGCGTGGTCTGGGTCGCCAGCGGCACCACCCAACACCCACGCACCACGCATGCCCACCACACAACTACCCAGTACGGCGAATTGGGCGCACACAAAATGACAGTGTCACCTTTCCCGCACCCCTGCGCCTCCAGTAAGGCCACCATGCGCCCCACCCACACCGCAACGTCGGCGTAAGTCATGTGCACGGTCCGATACCCCATCCGCATAGTCAGGGCCGGCTGCCCGGCAAAGTTTTTTATACTTTTTTGATATATCTCGATCAAATTCATAAAAACCCCACTTTTTATGCAAAAAACTAATTTTGTTCATTGTAGGCTTTTATGCCGGCGAAAATGAAGCTTTTGCCCAAAATCCCCGCCCCAAAGCCACGTTTTGCCGACAATCCCCCATTTTTTTCAATTTTTTGACCATTTGTAAATTAAGCATAAATTTGATACTAGGAATAGTAGTTTCTTTTAGAGAAGGAAAATAATGATGAAGAAATTATTGGCAATCGCCATTTTGGTGGGTGGAGTAACGTTACAAGATGGCCGCCCAACAGTACCAACAAAGCCGCAAACTGAGGCTGGAGAAATCTTTGCCTCCATATCCAAACAACCATCATTGCAACAACTTCCTGATGGCAGATACGGTCTAACATTGAACTACAAAGGTATAAATCGCCTTTTATCACTCGAAACGCCTGATGATGACATCGAACATAGTCTTAGTCTCTATACACATGATCAATTGTCTGATTGGATTGATGATTATGCTGAAGAAGCAGTAGTAAAATACCAATCAACCAACTCATGGTTCCATTTATTACTTCGACTGCAAGAAGTAAATCTTTTAGAACAATTTAAGCAGCAAGTTGAAGAGATAAAGCCTAAATCCCAGGCATACCTGGCCGCATATGAACAATTTGAAGGATATCAAAAAAGCCTCCCAGCCCCTTCTCATGAAGAAGCCATTAAGATGCTTGAAGAAGCAAATCAATCCCAAACAAACACTGAGCCGACAGTGCAAAAATCAACAATTAGCTGCATCGTATCTTTTTGTTCATGGTTGCTATGCAACATTCCAACGTTAATGCAAACACGCAAAACAAGCCTTCAGACATTTAGAGATTCGTTAACATCAAAAGAAGTAGTACAGCCATACAGCTCTCAAAAAGAAGCAGATGCCGGCTGCTTTGGCACAGAAAGCGATTTTTCACCAGAACAAGATGACGATTAAAAAGTAAAGGAAATGAGGCCATTCTCCCTCCCCCACACCCAAAAAACATTCAAAAATGGCCTCATTTGATAGAAATTGACTATTTGAAATAAAACAGGTAAAATTAAAGCATAAACAGTGAGAACAGAATTAGTGATAAAAATGTTAAAAAATGGAGATAATGATGAAAAATATGAAGAAATTGATGAAGATTTTTTCGCTGATTTTCGTCATTTTAGGGTTAAGTAATAAGGCTCTGTTAAAGGCAGAACTACACGGTTTTCAGCAAGGATTTGTTCAGCAGCAAAAAGCTATTGCTGAAGTTGCCGCTCTTCAATCTCAGTTGAAAAACGACACGGTATCTAAAGATGATTTCGATGATTATCTTGCAAATCTTGAATCTAAAACTAAAAAAGGCTTTTCGCACATTTTAACAACATGGTATGAACAACATCAAAATGATCCCGTTCCAAGTAACCCAATTTTTACTGAGAAACTAGATCTGCTTTTGCAGCATGTAAAAATCATGCAAGCTGCACAAGAATTACAAAAAAAATTACTAGAGTCAGATGAAAATTTTTTAATGCACCTGAATGCTATTTCTGATGACACGCTTGGCGATATATTATCAGCTTGGTTAACATATTATTACACTTCAATTTCTTCACACGACAAGTGCATACTCTTAGCTACTTTTTTTCTAAAGGCTCAAGACATTGGTACAACGTTTCCAGAAGGAACGCTCCCAACCGCCGAAACAATAGTCAGCGGCATTTTTGCATCTATTAAGCAAGAAGAATGGAATCAACTCAAGGCAATGTTGCAAGAACAATATTATGAAAAAGCAATTGACTCAATTAAGCCGTTATACAAAGAACTTCCATTCACATTTTATTTATCAAAACTTGATAAGCAGCATAAACAACAATTCTTAGAAGAAATAGCTTCTAATATTCAAGGAGATGTTACTCCTGAGGAAGCAATTTCTGCAGAGATTCTCTCTCAAGTAATACAATTCGTTTGTGCGAACCAAAAGATGTTTCTTGATACGCCTGAATTACAAAAAAGCTTAGTAACTTTACTAACAACATATATAACAAGCTTGGAATCGGCAGGAAAAATCGCAACTAAAGATAAGAAACATATCACAGAAGTCCTAACTACTCTCATTTTATTGCAGACTTCAAATATAATATCTGCTTCAGGCCATGATACAACAGAAAAAACATCACCGCCTCAGGCAGCGCAAGAGTCAGGATTAAAAGGATTTGCCTTAGCGTTGGTTGATCAACAAATCAAAGGCCAACAAAAACCAACTGCTCTAACAGAAGAACAACAAATAGCCCTAGGATGCGAAATAGCAAAAAGTGCTATCAATTATCTGACTATTCAAATAAAACTTTTGATTTCTCACTCTGATCTACTTAAAGATCAAGATATTCATATTGCAATCAACAGGCAGCTTCTACAACTTTTCAAATCACTTATGGCATTGCAACAATATACTGAGACAATGCATCAATCTGAAATCATCTTACAAAAAGGGAAAATTTCTCTTTTAGAACTATACCACTCACTCAATCTGATTCAGTTGCTTCAAGCACAATTTCATCTATACCCAACCCAAAAGCTCATCCTGATTCTTCTGCCAAAAGCAGAAATCGACCTTATCGAATTATACACAGAAACTGGCGCTATATTGCACGCAGTATTAGGTACAACTACCTACCAATCGCTCACAAGCAGCCAAAGTGAAGAAGAAGGCTTAAGTGAAGCATCAAGCGAAGCACAAAAAATTGAATCCAACCCAGCCCTCAAGCTACTTGAAAGCATTTTTGCCAAATTTATGTGTATATTCACACAAAAAGATTTACAACTAATACCATATAAAGAAGAGAAAGATGCAGTGCTAGCAAAGGAATTAATGGCTGGAGGAATGCAAAGATTATATAACGAAATGTGGACGGATGTATCAACGAATGACACCTATCACATCCTGCTTAATAATGCTCTCGCTACAGCCCTCAGTGATATGATTATTCTTGATAATTTATATAACATTGGAGACATTATAAAGAAGCAAAATCCTCGCGTATTGGAACCAAACCTTGCATTGTTACTAAACTTAAAACCTCAGAACATGAAAAAAACACTATTTCAGGAGACAACAATGCGCAAAGTTAAACGATCCCTTTCAACGTTAGCTAGAGCTATAAAATAGCCCATAACCAATACCCCTCCACCAGAAACTCAAAAGGCCACCGAGTAGTCGGTGGCCTTCTTCATTTATATCGTACGAATGTAACGTACTAAGCCTGCGGCTTATAGAATCTTTTTAAATTCTGCAAACACTTCCGCCATATTCTTATTCTCAGCATTCACGCTATCAATACGAACATTGGCAGCCTTGTACACATTCATCAAAGCACCGGCATGTTCTGCATACACCTTGAGGCGCTCGCGCACGACTTCTTCCTTATCATCTTCACGGCGAATCAGCGTGCCTTTGCATGCTTCACACACCAACGATGTTGGATCTTTCATCAATTTGCGAGAATACACGGCTTGGCAATCTTTGTTTTCGCAGACCACACGATCAGCCAAACGGTTAACGATGGCATCGTCCGGTACCGCAATTTCAATCACGCGGAATTTGACGTCAGCAAAACATGTTTTCAACAGCTTTAGGAACAAATCAGCTTGCGCAGCAGTGCGTGGGTAGCCATCCAAAATCAGGGTGGTCATTGACGCCATGTTGGTGTTGAGCCAATTTTCGACCATCGACGTCACCAATTCATCAGGAACCAATTTGCCCGCTTTCATGTAGCCTTCGGCCTGTTTGCCAAGCTCATCACCACGAGCAACAGCACCGCGGAGCAAATTGCCGGTCGATAACGTTGCAAAACCAAGATCTTTAACGCACTGTTCAGCAACCGTACCCTTGCCCGATCCTGGCGCGCCTAAAAATGTGAAAATTGTTTTTTCTTTGACTTCTTCTGCCTTTTTTTCTGAAAAAAAGCCACATGACGAGAGCGCAACAACGACGACAAGAACCATAAGCGTAACCCACATAAGCTTCATAAATTTTCCTTTCATATAAAAAGCCTTGGATTATACGACAAAACACGGCCCTAAAGATACCGCAATTTTTCAAAATCGACTACTGCCAATACACCCACGATACTTGCAATGCAACACGCACCTCACCCATTGCCCAACCATGCATTACCTGCTACCCTTGCCCCATTGACATACCACACAGACTATCGATCGCACCAGTGACACGGCGGTACGCGAAGACCGCTGCGTCACGTCAAAAGCATCTATATTAAATTACAGCTAGTTATTTAAATTAAAATTCATACGATTTCTACTGTGTTTTTGAAAAATAACTCGCTCAATATTAGTCACTGCAATTTTTGTTGTTCTATCAAAAATTACTTGCATTTTCGTTTTCCTGTGTGTTATCCTCTCACCGCACTGTAACTACCGCAGCGAGTACCGTTGACATAAAATAACGAGATTCGAACGGGGAGGTTTGGGTGTACGGTTTGAGCCGTCCATAATGTGATGCCAGATAGCGCGCGAGTCGGGTATTGCAAAGGAAGCGGCAAGCAAATCGTAAGGTGTTTATCTTTTAGAGAGGAATTTATTTCTATGAAAAAACTTACTCTTGCATTAGTTATTGCTCTTTGTGGAGCAGCACATGCCGAGCAACCAACAATTACATTGGGAGCCATTGAACAAACAGTAGCAAAACCAGAAACGCAAGAAATTGCAGCAACATTGCTCAGCAGTGATGCACAACTTCAAGACGAAGTTACTTCTGGCTTAAAGCTTTCTGTTGATCAAAAGGCAGAATTCAAATCATTCTTTGCTCGTCACAAAACTGCTATCTACACCCTGGGTGCCATCATTTTGGCAGTCGGTGTGTATGCCGGTGTTGGCGCAGCAGCAAACCATTGGAAAGATGCCAATGGCAACTGGTTCAAAAAAGCTTGTGACAAAACCTATGGCTACGGTTATGAAGCACAATATGCTCCATTCAACCTGGTCAAAGAAGGTTGGAACAAGACCAAAGATGGCTTCAACAAAACTTATGATGCTGTTAAAGCACATCCATACATCACAGCAAGCATCGTTGTTGCTTTGACCGTCGCCGCATTGGCAGTCTATGATTTGACCCGCGCAAGCGACAAATCAGTTATCAAAAAGCTTTATCACAAGCTCTTTGATGCCAAAAAGGCTGAAGAACTTCTTGCAGAAGAAGCAAAACTTAACGAAGTCGTCGTTGCGTAACATCTAGTACGCCGATACTTCTAAAAATTAACCGGATGAGATTTTTTCTCATCCGGTTTTTTGTTTTATCTTTTTTTGCCCACCCCAACTCGTTGGCACACATCAGACAAGGCGCATCGGCTGCACCACGGTAAACGCGGCAAGCATACATTCTGCCCCCACATCACCAACAGATTGTTCCATACAAGCCAATATTTTTTTGGCAGTATCTTACGCAACTGTTGCTCAGTCTGCTCGACGGTCGTGGTTCGGACAACTCCCAATCGATTCGAAATCCGGTGGACATGCACATCAACACAAATCGCCGGTATGTTAAACGCTTGGCCAACCACCAAATGCGCCGTTTTGGGCCCAATGCCCTTGATACTCATCAGTTCTTCCACGGTGTGCGGCACCGTGCCATCAAAACGCTCAAGCAATGCCGTACTCACTTCATGAAGCACCTTGGCTTTATTTTTATAAAATCCTGATTGGTAAATGAGCTTTTCAAGCTGTCCGCGAGAAAGCTTTAACATTTCCTGCGGCGTACGAGCATGCGCAAACAGCGCTCGACAGACATGAATAGTCCTCACATCACGCGCCCGCAGGCTCAAAAGGCAGGAAATCAAGACCAAAAACGGATCCTTTCCGTATTCGGCAATAATGTGGTCAATCAGCGGAGGCGTTAGCCTGGCAGTTTCTTTTTTTAGACGGCGGACAATGGTATCAATTATCATCGAAATCCTTTATGCTTCTCTTTCTTTACCATTTAATTGTCTTTGTACCCTATACATGCAAAACTAAAAGTATCATAGTTCGGAGGGCTTTATTCTCCTATGTCATGCACAATTGACAAACCATACACCTGCGGGCTTTTGGGCTCCGAAAAGTTTGTGCGCGATACAACGATTGACCCATCGTTACGCGCTTAAAGGGAGGCACCGGTGAATAAAAATACCATACAAGGCCACATAAAAGATTTTCTTACATTTTTGGATGTTGAGAAAAACTCGTCGCGCCACACCATCCGCGCGTACAACGGCGACCTTACACAACTTTTAGATTTTTGGGACAGCATAACAGTACGTGAGCCAAAAAAGAACCATCGTTTTGAAGACATTGTTCGTCGTTATGTAGTTTCCCTGTTTTACAGAAAAATTAGCAAGCCATCCCTGGCTCGCAAATTTTCATGCCTCCGCTCGTTTCAGCAATTTTTAGAATCAAAAGGCATCAACCTTTCATTGGCCATCAAATCACCTCGCCTGGACAGAAAATTGCCAACCATCCTCACGGTAGATGAAATCTTCTTTTTGCTTGATACGATACAAAATGATCAACTACCAACCAAACTACCCTACCGAGACAAGGCCATCTTCGAACTTATTTATGCAACCGGCGTTCGCTGCGCCGAGCTAGTCAGCATAACCGTTCCCAACATTAGTTTTGATGAAAAAGTTATCAAAATCATGGGCAAAGGTCGCAAAGAACGTATCGTTTTTTTTGGCTCCAAAGCCATTAAGACGCTCGAACAGTATTTGACCATTGAACGGCCAGCACTGCTCAAAAGCCCTGAGCAACAATTTTTATTTTTGAACAGCACCGGCGGGCAACTGACAACACGCTCGGTACAACGCATCTTTGAAATGTTCCGCCGCCTTTTGAACGTCAATCGCAACGTAACTCCCCACAAGATACGACATTCCTTTGCAACACACCTCTTGCATGAAGGCGTAGATTTACGTATCATTCAAGAGCTTTTGGGACACAAAACCATCTCCACAACAGAAATTTATACGCACGTCTCCAATCAACAATTGGCCAAAATGTGTGATGAAAAACATCCGTTAAACAATTTAAACCATTTAGTATTTGATGAGCGCTCATGAAACTATTAATACCTAACGCAACAACCAATTATCGTCTGTTAGATTCTGGCAATGGCCTCAGGCTTGAACAATTTGGCAGCAATGTCATTGTTCGCCCGGATCATACCTGCCTATGGCAGCCTTCACTTGCAACCACCGAGTGGTCCAAAGCTGATGCCGTTTACACCAAACATGGTACCAGCACATGGACATGGGCAAGAAAGCCTTCTTTTAAAGAGCCATGGCTATTTACCTATCGTCAGCAATTAAAAAGCGGCAAAACATTAAAGTTTTCTTGCAACCTACGCCTGTCCCAATCAAAAAACATTGGGATCTTCCCCGAGCAGGCATCTCAGTGGGAATGGATGGCCAACCTGATTGATTCGGTCTCCTATTCGCCAACCGTTTTAAATTTATTCGGTTATACCGGTGCAGCAACGTTGTGTGCTGCTGCTGCAGGCGCACAAGTCTGTCACGTCGACGCATCACAATCAGCAATCACCTTTGCGCGCACCAACCAAGCAGCGAGCAAGCTTGGTGATGCACCCATCCGTTGGATCGTTGAAGATTGCGCCAAATTTATCGCACGCGAGATCAAACGCGGCGTCATGTATGATGGCATCATCCTTGATCCACCAGCATTTGGCCACGATCCTAAAGGCAAAATCTTTGCATTTGAAAAGAATGTCATTACCTTGTTGAAGCTCTGCAAAGAAGCCTTAAAACCAAAGCCACTGTTTATCATTTTTAACGGCTATGCAATGGGGCACTCTGCAACAATTCTTAAAAACATCGTGAGTGATGCTTTTCCTAAAAAAACAATTGAGTTTGGGGAACTTCATATAGCAGAATACGAACATCGTCGTACACTACCGTGTAGTATTTTTGCACGAATTTCTTTTTAGATTAAGAGGGGGGGATATGCATAAGCAGGTACACGCCATGACATCCATGGCGGTAATATTTTTTGTGACCACACGGGGGCTTGTTTGTTCGCTACCAGCCCCACAAACCATTGCTCAGACCAATCAAGCAGAGCAGCTCGCCGCAGAGCACATCTATCAGGAGCAGCTCAAATTCTTTGCAGCAGACGCTCAAGAATATTTTGAAACCATACAACAGGCGCCAATGCTTGCTGTTGTCTTTGATATTGATGAAACCATTTTAGATGCTCGTAGACAGTCAACAGTAATAACCTACCAGAATCATGTTTATTCCTATTATCCATCGCTAGCGTCAATGCGCACGTTGTACCACTACCTTACTACACGCAACTTCCCCATCTTTTTTGTTAGCAGCAGACCAGAAACCTGTCACGAGCAACAAGACATCGAAATCATTACGATGTACAATATTATTAGTGAAGGGTGTACGCCATTTCGCGCACTTTTTTGCAAACCATCCACACAAGATGCATTAAGTCCCGCACTCTGGAAGCTATGTATGCGCAAACGCATTCAATCAATGTACGGTTATACCATTATTGCAACATTCGACGATGACCCAAGTGTTTTTGCTGAGGATGCCGGAGCTTGCACCGGTAAACAGTTTTTAGTTCCCAAAGGCCCAACACTGCGTAGTGAATCACAAACAACGCCTGAGGTAAAAATCATAAAGGAAACTTCATGAAATTACTTCCGCACTTCATCTCATTGTTTTTATACACTCTGTGTTATACCGCACAACAACCATTAAGTACCAACCCAGATTTCACTCCCGAAGAGCTTGCAAACTGTATCGCAGAAGGCTTATATCAAGATCACATTGAAACAACAGCCAACGCAGCAGTAGCATTTCTTAACACAATTAAGGTTGTGAAACCAGAGATGACGGTCATTTTCGACGTCGATGCAACAGTGCTTAATCAACAGTATTATTTTCAGTTTCCGCCTGCATTGCTTGCAAAAAGTGTGCACTATTACTTTCACGCCATCCCCCGCATGCGAGAACTGTGCTGGTATGTATACAAACGATCATTCAAAATCCTTTTTGTCACCGCACGGCAGGAAAAATATCCTGAGCCAGCCAATCACGTCGCACTCGCCACGATGATCAATCTTAACGCCGAAAAATTTCCTCCTTTTGAACTCATGTGTCGTCCCTACAACACAGACCTTGATGCTGTTGCCTGGAAGAGGCAAATACATGCAGAACTTGCCAAACAGTTACCTATCGTTGCCATTTTTGATGACAATAAAGAAATACTGTACGATGTAACGTTGCCTGGAACACAGCTCTTTCTTGTTCCAACACGAGAGAATTTTAATGTCATTAAACGATAGCTAAAGGAAAACAATGATCCGCAAACTAACATGCATGACTATTTTTATGTTGTTTTTTTCTACTGCAGCCACCGTTTTTGCCGCGCAAGAATGTCCTCAACCGCTCCGCATAGAAGCAGAAGAAAGTAAAAATCAAGAACACGACAAAAAATGGTACCAAGCCCACGCCCTATATCTTGTACGACTAAAAGCAATGATAAAGCGCGCCAGGCACTATCTAGAAAAAGCAGCGCACGATGAAATCAGCAAGGCTTATGGCGTTAAGCCAGCAGTTATTTTTGATATCGATGGCACACTCCTTAAAGATAGCCACGATTGGGGCGATTCAGCGGGAAAAACAATTCCTCTGATGGTGGATTTATTCAATTATGTAAAATCACTCGATGCGTTTGATATTTACCTGATGACAGCACGATCCATAAACGAAGAGATTGAAACACGCAGCGAATTGGCCCAAGCACGCATTAACGGTTTTAAAGAATGCATTTTAATGCCTTTTGGCTCAGAGCTTACCGCAGGACAATGGAAGGCACTCATTCGTGGAAACTTACAAAAAAATGAGCTGCTTTACATCGTCGCCACCTTCGATGACAACGAAGAAGTGTTGGACTACGGGGCACTTGGCGAAGGCTTCTTGGTTCCGCGTATTTTCCCACTGCCACAAGATGATGACGGGGAATAAAAAACACTCACCACAAACGTGATTTTAGTAATCAATCTTCATTGCGACACGCACTTCAGCCATGGTCTGAGCAGCCACTGCTCGTGCATGTTCAGTACCCTTAAGCGCAATATTCATCACTGCAGACAGATCCTTTGCATACTGCTCACGACGCTCACGAATCGGTGCAATGATATCTTGCAAAATTGCATTCAAACGCTTTTTGATCACCGTATCGCCCAATCCGCCACGACGATAATGTGCTTTGAGTTCTTCGACTTCAGGCTTGTTGGCATCAAACATATCTAAGTACGCAAACACCACATTACCTTCAACGGTGCCAGGATCACTGACATGCACATGGTTAGGATCGGTGTACATACTCATCACTTTTTTGGAAATAGCATCAGCTGAGTCGCCCAAAAAGATTGCATTGCCCAATGATTTGCTCATTTTTGCTTTGCCATCAATGCCAATCAGTCGTGCGCCATCTTTTGGAACCAACGCCTGAGCTTCAACAAAAACTGGACCATAAATTCGATTAAATGAACGCGCAAGTTCAACCGCTTGTTCAACCAATGGCAGTTGATCTTCGCCAACTGGAACCAAGCTTGCCTTAAAAATATTGATGTCTGCAGCCTGGCTCACCGGATGCATCAAAAAACCTGCAGGGATATTGTTTCCAAAGCCTTTTTGTTTGATTTCATCTTTGACGGTAGGATTACGTTGCAAGCGAGCAAGTGTCACCAAGTTAAGATAAAATACCGTTAACTCTGCAATTTCGGGGATGAGCGATTGAATAAAAATGGTGGATACCGTTGGATCAATACCAACCGCACAATAATCTAGAATTACTTCAACAACATTTTTGCGAACCTGCCCAGGATCACCGGCATTAGCAGCAAGCGCTTGCACGTCAGCAATCATAATAAATTGCTTGTATTCATGTTGTAACGCAACACGATTTTTCAGCGACCCTACGTAGTGACCAAGATGCAACTGTCCCGTTGGCCGATCTCCGGTCAGAATAATTTTCTTTGCTTTATCCATAAAAATCCTTAAAAATTTAACATCTGTACCCACCAAACCGCTTAACCACAACGCCGGGCAGCCATTATGCTACCACAAAAATATAAATATTTCCTGAATCGCCTGATCGACATGGGGCCACGCACCGCACTTTGGTTGATGTGGCATAGGGCCAGAAAGCAACGCTTTATTGCTGCGTGGCGTACCAAGCATACCAACAATCTTTCATGCACACTCACAACACAAGCGCCTCAAACAGATCTCATTGCCTGTATGCTTACTGACCAGCGTTTTTTGGCAACCATGCCATCCGGTTACACAGACGCCCACCTTCTCCTGGCGCAGGCTGACGCCATCGCCAACGATACAATCTCCATTCTCGGCTATGGTGTGCAACATCTTTCGTCATGGCACGCAGACACCACGCAACCACACCCCTCCCCACCTTGCTGGCGCAATACTTTTTACGCTGACATTGCAATCCCCCTTCACACACAGGCAGATTCATGCGGCCCCGACATCAAAGTTCCATGGGAATTTTCACGGCTGCAGCATCTGGTCACCCTCGGCCTTGCCTACCGCCATGCTATCGCAACACATGACGCACGGGCAGAAACTTATTGCACAACGTTTATGCGCCACATAACCGATTGGGTTGCGAACAACCCCTTCCTGCGTGGCGTCAATTGGGCAAATCCAATGGAAGTTGGCATCCGTAGCATTAACCTGATTTGGGCATTTCATTTGTTCAAACAAGCCACATCGTGTACAGAAGAGTTTTGGCAGCACTATGTAAGCATGCTGCACAACCATGCTGTGTACCTTGAACATAATTGGGAGGTTTCTGATAAACCGAACAATCATTACCTTGCCGATCTTGTCGGCTATTGGTATTTAAACGTATTTTTCAGTTCAATGCCATACTATCGCCGCCAAAGTCAGGCAACGCTAAAAACCATTGTTCACGCCTTTGCCCAACAATTGCACCCCGATGGCACAAGCTATGAGGGATCAACACACTATCACGCATTGGATACCGAACTTTTGCTGCATGTCATCATGCTTGCAATGCACACGGGATGTGAGGTTCCAGCAAGCATGCATACGTGGTACCAGAAGATGACACAATTTATTGCCGATTGCTCCGACAATAATGGAAATTTTATTCGCTGTGGTGATGATGATGGTGGACGGATTGTTTTTGGGCTTGCGCCAAATAAAAATTTACGGAGTTCATGGTTCGATACAACAATTTCTTACCGTTCGTCCCGAGTGACCGACTGCCCTTCTCGATACGCAACGCAGGGCGTCGCTACTCGAAGCAGTCGGTTGTATCGAGGGATCACCACGAACGGGCATCTGCCATTATCACAAATAAGTAACCATCAGCAAGCCGTCATCAACTACCACCATTTCGGCATCTCAATCATCAAAACGCCAACCTGGCACATCTCTTTCCGTCACCCAACCTACAACAACCGTCAACCAACAGGCCATTTTCATCACGATCATTTAGCAATCACACTAACCATCAACAACACGCCACTGTTTATTGATCCCGGCAGCTATGTGTACACTGCCAGCACGCCGTGGCGTAATTACTTTCGTTCATGGGCGGCGCACAACACGTTTTTTTGCCAGAATCACAACGATCCTGCACAAATCACTAATTTATTTGCACAAACGCGTATGCAGCATCCACCAGCGCAGCAGCCAGAAGAAAAACATTCTGTAATCATGCTACACGATTATCATGATTACTTTGCCGCACAGGGGCTGCGAATGCGTAGAAACCTGTGTTTTGATACAAATAAAAACGAACTGGTTATTACAGACTTATGTGAAAACATCGGGGTAGTAAAAAATGACACAAAAATTGTGTGGGCTTTTCATGTAGCCCCTGAGATTGCGGGGGAAACTCACGATCAGAAGACGTGGATTTTTTTGAAACAAAGGGAAATTATTGCAACATTTACTTCAACCTGTGTTCTTGAATGGCACACTGATGTCGTTGCACCAACGTATGGATGCAAAGTCACTTCGCACACACTTGTTGGCAAAAACATCCCACCAGGAACACAACAATTCATCATACGCTCACACAACTAACAAAGACTCAACAAAGGAACCACATTGTGCAACAAATCACGATGATGATGCGCAAGCTGGTCCGTTGCTTCAAATAACAGAAGCCCATTGTTGCCGTGTTTGATTTTCCAAGCAACAAATTCAGGCTTTATCATTCCCAACGCTTTTCCCAACTCATAAACGGCATCTTCTTCAACATCATGATTTTTATTTTTGTGCGAGACACTGTTGTGATAAAAATTGGCCAGTTTTTGGTGAAACTCCGCCTCCTTCATATCATCCAAGAAACTGTTCGGCGTCTCCCACAAATCATTTTTGTGCCGGCTGCATTCATCGCAGCTAAACCCAGCAACACCACGCAGACAGTTAAAGTCTGGGTTATCAACAAAATAACCGGCCTTATTCAAACCGAATGATTTGTTGTGGCCCAACTCATGCAGAATCATCTGAGCAAGACCGTCAACTTCGTGATATCGCAAAATTTTGTGAGGAAGACTAAAGAACTGGGTAAGATCGTGCTGGTGGTACCCATTGCCACCAAAAGTCTTTTCTGTACGCTTTTTCATTGGCTTCTCCTTTCATTAATGTACCTTACCCGTTTTTCATGATCGGAACAAGCCTTTGCCCTTTTGCGCTAAAAAAGCTCACTCTGAATTACAATGGGCTTTGGAAGAAAGAAGAAGAGCCTTATAATGCCGAGGTGTACAGTTTGACAAAATTTTCAGTGTATTGCGTCGAGCTACTTGGTCCAAAGTAACTAGCAATAGAATCAAGAACGTCAACCGTTCCCTTACCAGAACCCTGCGGCCACAATACCATCGTAAACCAGTGCCACAAGTCACCCGATACTTTTGAGGTATTCATAATGCACACCAGCGGAGTCTGATTTAGTTTTGATCGGCAAATGGCCTGACTGATTGCAGCATCTTTTTGCGTACCATCAATTAAATTTTTCATCATTCCTAAACTATCAAGCACAATCAGACGATCGCGATTGGGAAGCATCGTTGCCAAAAATTGAACTTCGTCGTACGTCAAATTAGCAACCGCACGGGTCAACGAGCCAGCTTCGGTTGTTTGATGGCGACGATTTTTTATCGCCAATGCCCATACTGGAAGATATTCATCACAAAATTGCGATTCATCCAGTGCATTGCTCTGCATTTGTTCCCTGGTCCCGCCTGTCAAAGCACAACGTGCAGTATTGAGTGCGTAATAACCACAACACATACCATGGCTAAAACTCGTTTTATAAGCAAGATTCATAAAACCTGGCGTATTTGCAACCCAATTAATTACCCGGTGAATACGAGGCGTACACCATTGCGAAAACAATAATGTTCGTTTAGATCCATCCTGATGCAGGCATTGAACAGAATTGATAGAAAAAGCCTCTTCAATTGGACTGGAAAATAACGAAAAAAATGAAGCGCAAAGCGCTAGTACTAGACCATAAAATTTCATAAGTCCCCCCAGACAACAGTAAGAAAAAAGCAAAAATCACAAAATATAATTTACTATTAGAAATCAGTTAAAAACCCCATTTACAAAGCATTCTTTGAGTGTGCCAGAAGGGGCACATGCTTGCAAACGGGGCGTTGCCTATTAAATAAACTATTAGGAAATTTGATGGAAAAAAGTCTCGAAAATCTCGTTTAATGAATCTTTATACTTACAATTTCCTTCGCAGTAGTTATTAACAATGCTTAAAAATTGCTTTTCACTGATATGGTGCTCAGCACAATATCCGCCTAATTTTCTGATATTTTCAAGTATATTGGCGCGACCACGAGCTCGTTGCGCAATAAGGACACCTCGTGTGCCAGAGTTAAGCGCTGCTTCAGATCCAAGCGCTTGCAATTGATTTTGCAACGTTAATTGATTTTCATAATTTGCGAGTAACGAATCAAGAAAGGCCACAATCGGCGCTTGAACCGCTAATTCGTGAACATCAGTGGAAAAACAGAGTCTGCATAGATCCTGTATCCACAGCCTGTTTGTTATTTTATACGCGGCACAATGTGAAGCCGAATCATATAAACCAAACATCCACGCCTTTGGGTTTGTCTGCTGAGGCCAAAAACACGCCGCTACCCAGTGGGTCACACGCCTAGCATCTGCCCGATCCTCTCCGGTATTTACGATAAAAGCAATCGGCTGGCGCAGGACCTTACACTGCTGAATAACATCAAACACGACATCATTAAATTGTGCACCTCGAATTAACTGCCGTAAAAAGGTAAGACTATCAATGACAACAACATTGTCCTCAATCCCCATTCTTTTTATCAGTGCATCAATTTCAGCGCCTTGCAACGAATGAGCATTGTCACGTCCTCGCAGCTCCTTCACCCATGTTGTCATATGCTCAAGACATGCGTCAAAAAGCACCCTATTCAACCGCAGTGCACGCTGACCTTCAACCACACACTTTGCAGCAAAAAGCGCGTAGTAGCCGCAATAAAGGCCATGACCTTTGGTCTCGAACTGATTCAATGTTGGAAACTCATACAACCCATCACAATGAATCGTCGCTGGTGGTTGGGCGCCATACAAACCGAAACAACACGCCACAAGTAACACGGCAATAGCCATTCGTAGCTTCATAATACGTAGATCCTTTAACATAAAAATGACATGATTTAAGCGGGCTGCAGTGTTGCACAACTACCAGGCAAAAGCAAGTGTTGTTACTCGCATACCGCTTGGACAAGTTTATGAAGATTCATGCCGTGAGAGGCTTTGACCAAAACAATTGGGCTGAAACCAGGCTGAGCAAGCAGTGTTTGCAACGCATCTTGTGCGCCCTGCCAATCATCAACAACAATTGGGTGCACACTGGATGGAAGCATACTCCCAATAACTTTTGCCCGTTGCCCAACCAAAACAATTGATGCTAAACCGATGTTATGCCGTGCAATAAACCGGCCAATCTGACGATGCCAATGAAGCTCTTTCGGCCCCATTTCAAGCATATCCCCCAAAATGGCAATACGTGGTTGGTGTGACGAAAAATAGGTTAATGCCTCCAGAGCCGCTTTCATGCTTTCAGGATTTGCATTGTAGCAGTCATTAAGCAGAATACCTTTGTTGTTACGCAGTTTTTTGATTTGAAACCGTCCATCAGAGCCCTGATAATCAGCAAGTCCTTGCACCACATTATCAAGCGGAATACTCAAAAAATACGCGATTGCGCTTGCCGCCAACGCATTGTTCACAAAGCCTTTGTGGCTACCAAAAAGTTTTACATGTGCTTGTGCCCCAAACCAGGTCATAACAAATGTTGTGCTGCACACACCAGATACATCGCAAGAACGCTGTATTTTCTTTGCCCGCACCGCATTTTTGGCTTTGCAACCAAACTGCGCGACCGGATGCGCATAATGAGCCGTGGTAAGCAGGGGCTGATCGCCGCACACAAGGCCAATGTTCTCAGGAGTAAAAAAAGCAAACAACTGACGTTTTTCTTGGCTCACAAGCTCCAACGAATTGCCCAACCCCGCCAAATGTGCGTGAGCAAGCCCAGTAATCAGGCCAATCGTTGGCCGAACAACATCGGCAAGCTGCAGCATTTCGCCAACATCATTGATGCCCATTTCGATCACTACCACCGAAGACGTTTCTGGCGCTTGCAGAATATTGAAACACACCCCAATGATATTGTTGTAATTTTTGTACGAAACGTAGGCAGAACGCCCCGCAGAAGTCAGTATTGAGCGCAACATTTCTTTGGTCGTTGTTTTGCCAACCGAGCCAGTGATGCCAACAACCGGACAGGTCAAGCGACTCCGCCACGCCTTTGCAAGCGTAATCAATGCGCTGTCAACATCATCAACCATGATAAAAAGTTTTTTGGCTCGCAGCGCTGCCGGTAACTGTTGCAATGTTTCTTGCCACCGTTTGGCAACCAAAGCGCCGCAGGCACCGTTTTCAAGCGCTGATTGTATAAAATCATGCCCATCAAACGACGGACCCTTGAGTGGCACAAACAGCTCGCCCGCCTGAATGGTTCGGCTATCAATAGAGATCGTAACATTATCACGCTGCTGCAGCTGATCCCACTGTGCATCAGTTGGCTCTACGTTATCGATAAGAAAGGTCGCATGTGGCACTGCGTAGGCAAAAAAATTTTTCGTTAATTTCATGGTCAAAACCCGGTTTTTGATGTAGTCATGTACCGTAAAAAGCTACGAGTTCTGCTCAATTTGTCAAGAAACTCAATGCAAAACGCGACGTGGTTTGCTGCCCTGCGCCGGTGCAATCAGCCCATCCAACTCCAACTTTTCAATCAAACGGGCCGAACGGTTAAAACCAATGCGGTAGTGCCGTTGAATCATAGAAATTGAAATTTCATCCATCGTCTTAATAAATTCCAGCACTTCAGCATACAATTCGTCATGCAAATCTTCAGCTTGCATGCGGGTATTGCGTATAAGCACCTCATTGATATCCAAATACTGTGGAGCACCCTGTTGGCGCAAAAATTCGGTTACCTGTTCAATGTCCGCATCGCTCACATACGCACCATGCACACGACGCAGGTCGGGCGATGAAGCATGCATGAACAACAAATCGCCCTTGCCAAGCAGTCGCTCAGCCCCCTGTGTATCAAGAATCGTTCTGGAATCAACCTTGGATGAAACGCGGTACGCCACGCGGCTTGGGAAGTTAATTTTAATCATGCCCGTAACCACTTCAACCGATGGCCGCTGCGTAGCAACAATCATGTGAATACCGGCAGCTCGTGCCATCTGCGCAATGCGTACGATGTGTGTTTCAACTTCCTTGCCTGCAACCATCATCAAATCAGCCAGTTCGTCAATCATAATCACCAAGTAGGGCATGGGCCGCTTGCTGTTTTCAGGCGACTTAACGTAATCTTGAATGCTGCGAGCTCCCGCCGAAGCCATAACGGCATACCGTTCTTCCATTTCCTGAACAACCCAGGCAAGCGCCGCTGCAGCCTGTGCCGGCTGCGTGATAATTGGAAACAATAAATGCGGAATATCGGCATACGGCGTAAATTCAAGTCGTTTTGGATCAATCAAAATCATCTTAACCTGGTCCGGTCGCAACGCATACAGCAGACTAAGCAACATGCCATTTAAGCCAACCGATTTACCCGATCCGGTCGATCCACCAATCAGGAGGTGCGGCATTGAAGCCAAATCAACAACCAGTGGAACACCTTCACTATCAACGCCCAATGTGATAGGTAACTGCACTGTTTTTTTGGCAAAGTCATCACTGGCAATGATATGCGAGAGCGCAACACTTTTTCGTAGTTCATTGGCAATCTCAAAGCCAATTACATTCCTGCCGGGTATTGGCGCGACAATGCGCATGCTCTGTGCCGCAAGCGCCATGGCCAAATCATCTTCAAGCGCTAGAATTTTACTGATCTTGCTGTCGATGTCCGGTTTGTATTCAAACATGGTCACCACCGGCCCCTGTTTAATTGCAGCCACGGTACCATTAATGCCAAAATGGTGAAGTTTTTCTTGAAGTTTTTCGGCCCGTTGCGTCAACTGCGCTTGTGATTCTTTTTCCTTTAACGTTTCTGATGGCGCAGCAAGCAATGTTGCTGGTGGCAACATAAACTCACGAGGAGTTTGCACCCGATTGTTACGCATTACTTCGTTGAAAAGCTCATTGGTGTCACCAAATAAATGTTTGTGAAGCACGGTGTTAGGAATTTTTGCAACCGGCGTTTGGAAAATTTTTGTGTGCACCGATGTTCGACGCAACGGACACTTTTGCAATCGCACCTGTTGCTCTACCGACGGCACTACCGGCTGTTCAACAACCACGGACACCTGTTCTGCACCCTGGACCGGCTCCACCGTCACCGTCTGCCACGCTGCCTCATCAAACAAATCAACCTTGAGCGCACCACCGGCAACACCCGTGCCCGAAGAACGAGACAATTTGGCTACGATACGATTTTTGACGTAGCGCAGCGATGAAATACACGTTTGAACGCCCAAAACACATTGTTGCCACAACCACGTAACCCACCCACTAAAAAATGGAATCATAGGCACCTGCAAGCAATAGCTGCACGCCATCCAGCCAACGCCCCAGAGCACAATCTGGCTCCCAAGCCGCCCAATTGCAAGCACACACCACTGCTGCGTTAGCGCACCGACAAGCCCACCGGCAATGCCACGAAACATATCAACGTCATAGAGCGAGCTGAGCGTTGCAACCAACACCACGCCGCCAGACAATACGCACAAGCGGCGCCACTGCGCACGCACCGGCCAATTTCGCAGCAAAAGGTACAGCGGATAGGCGAGCACACCAAGCACAACATAGGCCGCATTACCCAGGAGATAAAACATAAAGCCCGCAAGATGCGCCCCAAGCCATCCAGCCCAATTGGTAAGTGCTTGGCCTTTGCTTGAAAAATAAAATAACGTTTGATCCTGCGGATTATAGGAAACTACTGCCAACGCACAATACAACCAGAATATGCCGTAGGCAACCGCCACCATTTCACGTCGATACGACGATTCCGGCCCCGTTTTACCATCACGAGCTGATTCTTTATTTTTTTGAACGATCATACACCCTCCCCTTTTAAAAGGAATTTCAACATCGTCTTAGTGTAGAAAACTGCCCCCAGACAATGCAAGCATATAAATTTCAATTGAAAAACTGTTTGATAAAAAGATTGACTTTTCGCTACATTGTAACTACAATGTAATTACAACCAAGAAAGGGAAAAAATGAAACTGCTTTTAGTTCAAATAGGTAATTCATGGGGAATCAGAATTCCCAAAGCATTGCTGCAACAATGCAAATTCAAAAAAAGCGTAATGGTTACCATTGTTAACGGTAATCTTGTGCTTTCCGCCGATAACGATCCTCGCGAAGGGTGGGGAGATGCATTTAAGAAAATGGCGGCTGCAGGCGATGATCAATTACTGGATCAAGATATTGTCCAATCAACTTTTGATAAGGATGAATGGGAATGGTAACTGTTCATCGATTTGATGTTTTCTTGATCTCATTAGATCCAACCCAAGGACATGAAATTAATAAAACAAGACCATGTTTAATAATCTCGCCCAATGAAATGAATAATTTTTTGGCAACTACGATTATCGCACCAATGACGACCAAAACCAGAGATTATCCAACGCGGGTACCAGTTAATTTTTCTGACAAGCAAGGAGAAATCGTTTTAGATCAAATACGCACCGTAGACAGATCTCGTCTCATAAAAAAGCTTGGATCTATTACAGAACGTGAAGCAATCGCTGTTTTGGATGTTTTACAAAGGTTGTTCGCCGAATAGGGCAAAGTTCTGAGGTTAGAACAAAGCCAACCACAATGCACATATAATTGGCAGAATCATGTAGACACCAAAGAGCCACAAACGCCTACGCACCGTCGCACGGCATGCAACAACAAATAACACATATGAAAGCACCATTGCACCGCTAAGCACGGCGATTAATGGAACCGACAGCATTGCCCAAAAAGTGCCGGTCAACAATTCCGGCAGCCCATGACCAACAAACGCAAGAAGCATTATCGGTGCAAAAAACAAAAATGAGGTTTGCAACGCGCGCTGCGGCGAAAGCCCCAGCCACTGCGCCACCATCACCGTCACCGCAAAACGCGAAACGCCTGGCAACAAAAATATAATTCCTTGCACAAAACCAATGGTTGCTGCACGAGTGTAGTTCAGCGGCACGTAAGCTCGGAGCACCAGCCATCGTTCACTCAGCAGCAATAGCGCGGTGATACAAAATCCACACGCCAGCAATACCAGACTGTTGTGCGCCACAACGTGAGCCAACTGCACTTTAATCAGCCAATACAAACACACCGTAATACCGTCAGCAACCGCAATCATGCCGCACAGTTTTGCACATATGCGTAACAGATTTCGTTGGCTATCACGCACATAATTTCGACTCAAAAATGCTGCGCCAGCGCTTCCAATGTTGCGCAACAATGACCACCATTCACTGCGAAAATATACGGCAACCATCAATAATGCAGGCCCATGCAGCAAATGATCAATTGACTCCGGCAGCATTACCGCAATTCCCCAACGAGCACACAGTGCCTGCACCAGCCGCACATGTCCAGAGCTACTGATGGGTAATGCTTCAAGAATAAGTTGTGTTAACGCAAGAAAAAATACTGGGTCGATACTCATAAAAATCCCTTTAAAAAAATCATTGTATCACAAAGCATTATCGCAACGACACAAAAAATTTACAGCAGCTTTTTTTAATTTTTTTGCAGAATTTTTCCTTGCCAAAATTTTAAAATTCTTTAGGCTCGTAACCATTGAATAAATCGAAAAAAAGGATGCTAAAAATCATTGAAAATTTTTTGGAAATAGCAGCCAGCACGAGCAAGACACAATGTCACCCACTGGCCACCATGTGCTGTTATAAAAAATGCTTGCTATGTTAAGGTACATTCGCTAACCTAGTCTCATAAATTAATTTCGGTGTGTATCAAAACACACACTGGAAGGGGTTGAAAGTAACGTGAAGTACATGCGATTGGGGATTGAATCGGCGTTTCACCGATCCAAAGATGAAGAAAGGAGGTCGCAGAGGTTTGATCTGAGAAAAATTTTCATAGTACGTTCTACATGTAGTACATCACGGTTCATCGCATCAAGTTTTCGCTCAATTTTGAAAATCACAGCATCGACAATTCACTTCGTAAATCAAATTAGCACATGTAAAATTTCGGGAAGTAGTACAACGTATAAGTTAAACCAATTTGTGTGAGGTATACTTATGAACAAAATGTTAAAAGGACTTTTGGTAACCGTCCTCGCCGTCGGCGCAGCACACGCCAACTCCGACCACACCAACAAGACGTTCTTGCTGCCACGCGCCCAAGGCGTCAACCTGCCAATGGAAATGACAACCTTCGCTGAACTGATCAGCATGCCAAAAGAAGATAGATTCGGTGGCAATTTCCAAATTACCGGCTTCTATCAACAATCATCACATCATAGCGATACTGCAGATTATTTCTTGATTCACCACAAGAGCACAATCAACTTGCCATATTCAATAGCCGCTGAAACAGCTTCGGCTGTCACCAACGACCTCGATCTTGGCTATTTGATCCACATAATGAACAGTGTGGCAGCAACTCCTGCAGCAACCGTATCGCTAGATCCAGAACAAACAGCCTATGGCGCACGTTTTGACTACTATCAAAACATGGACAAGTTGCTCAAAGGTTTGTACCTCAAGGTCGATCTTCCAGTAGTTCACGTCGAAAATGATCTTAAGGCTGGTATCAATAGCGCCGATCCAACAACCAAGACAAATCTTACCAACTACCTCAGAGGCGACTACCAACTTTTAACTGCTGGAAATGCAAACAGACAAACCAAACTTGATCATGCCAAAATTGCTGGCAAACAATCAGAAACAGGTGTTGCTGATATCGATGTAGCTCTTGGCTACAAATTTTTGAACAAAGAAAAATATCATGCTGGTTTGGCCATCGCTATCACAATCCCAACAGGCAACGAAGCCGATGGCATTTATTTGTTTGAACCAATTGTCGGTAACGGCAAACACTTTGGTCTTGGCGGCGATTTCTGTGCCGGCGCACGCGTCTGGGGCGATATCGACCACAACATCAAATTGGCATTGAAATTGAAATATCGTTATTTGTTTGAAAATAGCGAACACCGCACCTTGGGAATCAAGGGCCGTGAATGGAGCCAATATCATTTGCTCGTAAGCCCTGTTGCACAAGCCACAGATGCATTGCTTACTCCTGCTGCAAACGTTACCACTATGAACCTTGATGTAACACCAGGCAGCCAATTTGATGGCATTCTTGATCTTGCCTACAACAACGGCGGCTTCAACTTCGACCTTGGCTACAACATGTATTTTAGAGAAGCAGAATCGGTTAAGTTAAAGAGTTCAGTTACAGCCGGTCAATATGCAGTCGCTGCTCGTAATATGAGCACTGCTGGCGGCGCACACGGTACCATCCCCGTTCCACCTGCAGTATTCACAGTAGGTGTTGTAGAAGTTGATGGCGCTGTCGCAGCTGGAACTCCTAACATCTTGACCAACGACCGTCTCGACATCTCCACAGCCGAAACACCATCACAATTCACCAACTCGATCTACGGCGGCTTGGGCTACATGTTCAAGGAATGGGATACACCTCTGATGCTCGGCATTGGCGGCAAGTATGAATGGCCTTCCAAGAACTCAGCCCTCGAACAATGGGGTCTCTGGGGCAAACTCGGTATTGCTTTCTAATTTAGACAAAGCGATATAAAGTTTTAAGGGCCGGTTTTTACCGGCCCTTTTTTTATGCCTACGCAATTTGATGTTTGGGTGTCGCTGACTTTTTACGTCGTCCCCGTGAAAACGGGGAACCAGCACTAGATTCCCGCGAAAGCGGGAATGACATTGAAATGACCTTGTTGCTTCTTTTTATCTTCATAGAAACCCATTTTTCAAACTATATTTTTCTTTTCGCAAGGGCCTGGTTTTGCAGGCCCCTGCACCCCGCAAACAAAAAACTACGTTTTTTGATTTCCTAGCACTTCGGACAGATTGTGCCTCTGGCACAAAACTTGCGATAGGGCTGACAAAAAGACCACGAGCTACTGAACGCCACATCGCTTCTGGCAAGTTATCTTCGCGAACGCAAGTTATCCCCGCGAAAGCGATGAAATTGATTCGCTGGTTGGCGACACGCTGATTTCGGTGTTACGACAATTGCGTTCAGGATATGCCGAGCGCCCGCACCTGCTGTTGATGGCATTTTTACAACGACTCATCAATGGCGGTGGCAGAATTCACCGTGAATAGGCCCTTGGATGGACGCATCAAAAGCAACTGAGAGACATTTGATTATCTTTGATCGCAGCCCAGATAAAACGTGGGAAGAAAAAATCTATCATCGCACCGAACAACATGTTGGCCACACTATTGATGTCTGGGGAATGTGATTGGCCAGTCATCGATACCATCCGTCAGCGTTCAAACAGCTAATCAGCTGTAGCTACGGCACTTTTACTAAGCAAAATATCAAAACCTTATTTTTCTCACACACCGCGTGGTAGGCTAAAAAAAGATAATCAATGTTTGCAGTAACAAATCCTATCAGAGGAGGTGGAGATGCTTTCAAAGAAACTTGCACAAATGTTGGCCAGTATCATTTTTGGCATGATGCTGGTTGGCCCTGCATCGTTTGACACGCTGTCAGCAGGTCGCAGCAAAAAGACCGAAAAGAAAGAAAAAAAATCGCGCAAACGCAAGGCAAAAAAACAGAAAAAGCAAAAGAAGCAAACCAAAAAACAGAAGAAACAAAAAAAAGCAAAACAATCGCGCAAGACAAAAAAAAGCAAAAAATAAACACGTACGCACATGCAATGTGTCACGCACATGGCGGCCGAGTGGCCGCCATTATTTTTTGTAAAAGCCCATAAACTCACTGACAGCCGAACGTCACACCACAAAAATCTTGCTATTCAAGAAACGATAAGCTAGGATCAAAAAAAGTTTCGTAATGAAGGATCAATCAAGCGAAAAGTAAAGGAAAGGAGATCAAACATGATGCACAAGAGAGTAACAAAAAGCCTTCTGGCCCTCGGGGTCCTTGTTGTGACCGGGGCGGCATACGCAGGCAACTCATCGCAATATTCTCAGAAAAATTTCATGGCCATCCGCCCACACGGCGTTAACACCGCCATGGAGTACACCGGCTGGAACCGCCACGCCTACAAAAAACAGGCGCCAACCATTCACTCACATTTTCAAGCAACAGCCTTTTACCAAAAATCACAAAAAAGCTCGGCCATTGGTCGATACTTCGGCATCGGGAACGGGAAAAACAGCTTCACGGTAGGGCAAAGATTTGCAAATAACGGCACGACCCTATTAGCCGATCCCAAAGACGTTGAGAACGGCTACCTCATTCACGACAGCCAACATCAGAATGATGTAAAAACGCTCACCGGCAACGTCGTCTTCGATCCGTACCAAGAAGCCTACGGCCTGCGCCTTGACTACTTCCAACACATCAACCACCCATTCTCCAATTTCTTTTTCAAAGCCAGCCTGCCATTCGAACATGTTGCGCATTCAATGAAAATGAAGGTGCTCGGTTCAGCTACCGTTCAGCCAGATGCCACCTCAGCATCATATTCAATCGACGATTTCTTCCGTGGTAAAGTCAACATAGCCACCACAGGAAGCCAAAACCTCCAATCCCCCCTCACCAAAGGCAAAATAGTCGGCCATCGCACCCTCACAGGCCCAGCTGACATCGACTTTGGCCTCGGGTACAAATACTTCCAAGGCGACAAGCATCATTGCTTCTTCAGCGTCGACTTCGTCGTCCCAACAGGTAACAGAGTCCGCAGCGACTACCTCTTTGAACCGGTCTACGGCAATGGCCGCCACTTCGGCATGGGCGCAAGCTTAGACATTGGTTTTCAACTATGGAAGTCAGACCGCTGCGATTTCCGCTTGCTCTGGCCAACCCGCTACCGCTACTTGTTTGAAGGCACCGAAAACCGCATGCTGGGCATCAGTGATGCATCCAAAAAGCTGGATCATTACTATCTAGCTCGACCAGTAATCGCACCAGATGGTCTTACCGCGCCAAGAAATATCTCACTTTTCCCTCTCGCCAACCAATTGGTTTACCCATTTGCCGTCAAACCAGGCAGCATGCTTGACACCTCATTAGACTTCGCCTTCAGCTGCAAACGTTTCAGCATCGATCTTGGTTATAACCTTTTCTGGAAAGACCGTGAAACAGTTCACATCAAGAGCTTTGACAGCACGGCCTTCGACAACCAAAAACTGGGTATTGTTACTCCAAACTACGGTACAGGCGCAGATCTAACCATTGCAAACAACTTATACAAATCTATCACCACCAGCACCCTCAATTTTGACGCAGTCGTCACCCCAGCGCTTTTCACCCATAAACTGTTTGCCGGCCTTGGCTACTCATATTCAATCTACAAAACCTATGTCGGATCAGTTGGCATTGGCGGTTCGTATGAATTTGCCACCTCAAATGCCGATCTTGAAAACTATGCACTCTGGGCAAAAGCAGGCTTCTCGTTCTAACCTGCCACTATACGTGCTATCTATCACAGAGGCGGCTTTTAAAGGCCGCCTCTTTCTATTGGTAACCTCTTCACACGTTTTTGACTATTTGGACATTTCTCCCTGTAATTAACACCTGCAAAAAAGCCCATTTTGAGGCTTTTGCAAGTGGAAACCTTTTCCTTTAATCTAGTACGAACATTGCATCGGAAAGATGCCTTGTGAGTTTCACGGAGGTTTTTTTAGTTTATATCCTTATAGTTTTCATAAACACATAAATGTAGGAGGTTATCATGAAAATAAGGAACCTTATTCTATCGTTAGTCGTGCTTCTGAACGGAAGTACTGTATTCGCTGCATATGACCAACAAGTTTCTGAAGCTACAAAAAAAGGCGCCGAAACTTTTGAAGCTTTCGCCAAGCAAGATTTACCAACCCTTGCAAAAGCACAACCAACAGCTTTTAACACATGCAAGGCCAACCACTCTGTTAACATCACCTATACGAACAATGAGAATGGCACACAGAATGCTTGTTTTAGCTGCATGAAAACAGTTAAGAACGGCATAACAACAATTACAACAAGAATTAACAAAGAAATCACACCAGCAGCAAATGCTGACTCAACAGCTAAAGGAACTGCTTACACTCTTTGCAAACAAGCTAATACCGCTTTGAACACTATCCAAGCAACATTCACCAATCTTATCAAAACATTTATTCCGCTTGATTCACATAATGTCTCAAGCTTCTATGCTTATGTTAAGACATATGAAAATCAAGGCTGGAAAAAGGCATCTGATGCTTGTAAATTAGCCCAAGAGTGCGAAAAAACAATCGCCGACACACAAAAAGCTGTCGCTGACCAAAAAGCGAAGCTTGTCGACCAGTTGTCTGATGCACAAATTGCAAGCGAACAAGAAGCCGCAAAAATCGAAGATCAATTTAAAAAAGATCAAGAAAAAGACAAAGCAGAACGAGCTAAACTTACAAACAAATTCAAAGTTTGGAAAAAATACGCAGCTATTGTAAAACCACAACAGACAAATCCAGCGCTTGATGCCACAGTACTTGCTGACGCTGATATTGCTAAAGCAATCGACAAGAAGAAAAAAGCTTCTGCCGTCCAACAACCAGCAACACCACCAGCTCCAGCTGCTCCTGTTGCTAATCCAGTTGCACTTGTCACGGCACCTAAAGCTGAAGACAAAAAACCTGGTTTATTATCACGCATGGGTAACGCCGTCGAACGCCTAAATGATCATTTAACTGGTCAAAGTAGCTCTGTTGACGAATCAACACCAGCTCCAGCTGCACCTGTCGCGGCACCTACATTCGATGTCAACAAAGTAACAACGCTGCTTGGACAAAAGAATGACAACGCATACGCTTCTGCTCTGACCTACACCATTGAAAATGCATCAAATAAAGAACTTGATGCTGCTCAGAACGCAATAAAAACACACGTCAAGGGTATTAACCCAACGACGCCAGCAGAACGAGCCCTCGGCAATCTTGCCAACAGCAAACAATTGCTTCAAGATTACCAAAACTTCCACAAAGGTTGGGCTAAAGGCAAGACAGCTGAAGACCAACATATTATCGCAACACATCTTGTCACCGACTACATGTGCAAATAACTAACACACACGCTCAACACCCAACCCATTGAATTTCAACTCTCCGTTGAAATTTCTAAGGGCACCCAAAAGAAATCCTCCTGTTAATAGCAGGAGGATTTCTCGTTTTTTACAAAGACAGCAATGCTTGTTTAATGTCTTCATCATCAGCAGCTGCAACCTTAGCAACCGCATACAATGGATATGAATGAATATTTTCGTAGCAGGAGTAATTATTAGTAGAAAAGCGAACACCGTAGGGGGATTGAGGATGCTTTTCCAAAAACAATCGCATACTCCGCAATGCAGTCCCTTTCCCACTTTTTACCTCAAGCGGAATGATCGAAGACTCTTGTTGGATAACATAATCTATTTCAGCTTCACCGCCCCGAACCTCACTCTGCCAATAATAAAGCTGCGCTTTTCGCATAGGAAGCTCATAGGCAAGAAGCTCTTGCCCTACGAATGCTTCAACTATCTCACCTTTATTGACAAAGACCTCAAATGGATTAAACAACCATTTTCCGGTCTTAAAATTTAAAACAAATTGCGATAACGCAACATCGATCAACAAGAGCTTAAACGTGTGCAAATCAGCCTGAGCACCCAACGGAGCCCCCTGTGCACTAGTATGAACCACCTGATGCGCAATGCCTGCCGTAAGCAAAAGATCAAGGCACGGTGCTAATTCTCGTTTGCGATAGTCACCTTCAATATCGCTATATTTAAATTTTCTACCAAGCTGATGGGATATGGCGGTAAAAAGTACATTAAGATATTTGATTTGATATCGCTCTGCATACTTTTCAAAGTCTTGCCGATAGGTACTTATCAACGTTTGCAGAACCTCCGAGCATATATGCATACTATAAGCACCTTGATCTGATTCCTTCCATGAAGTAGCAAAGCATGCAACAGCCTGCGGCATGCCACCTATGGCCAAATAGGCGCCAAGATAATCAAAAAATTTCCGGTGAAATACTTCTTCAATTTCTTGATCAATACCATGTGACAAAATGGTTTGAATAGTTCCCTGGGCACCCATTGCACTAAGGAATTCAATGAATGATAACGGATACATATACATTGACGAAACCCGACCAACCGGAACGCCAACTTTTTGGATTGCAAAATCCACAAGAGAACCAGCCGCAATAACATGAAGCTCTGGCATCATCTCATAAAAATATCGAAGCGCAATAATTGCATTAGGAACTTGCTGGATTTCATCAATAAATAAAAGCGTCTGCCCCGGAATAATTGGTTTCTCAGTCAGTGCAAAGATCTTTTGAATAAGAAGCTTCGGATCAAGGGTGCGTTCAAAAATTTCACGGGCTTCAGGTACAAACTCAAGATTTAACTCAACAAATGAGGGAAAGGTTTTCCCAAACTCTCGAACGCTATACGTTTTGCCTACCTGCCGTGCCCCATGTAAAAGAAGCGGCTTGCGAAGAGGGCTTGTTTTCCAATTTCGTAAAAAATAATCGATAAAACGCTTCATTTTTAACTCCATGGTCAAAAATCAGACATATTCCCACCTGTTCATGGTCGAAAATCAGACATATTTTGACTTCGCCATGGTTAAAATTCAGACATATTTTTGGGATTAGGTCAAGAAAAGCATATCTGTGCGTTGTTTATTGTTGGTTATGAACCCATTTTTTCAGAATAAGAACAGCGTTGCCGCCCCCAAAGCCAAACGAATTACTCATGGCGTAGGTAAGCGCACAAGAACGCGCTGTGTGCGGAACATAATCCAAATCACACGCCGGATCTGGCGTGTCGCGATTGATGGTTGGAGGAACAATGCCATGCTGCAGTGCCAGCGCCGTAATAGCCGCTTCCGTTGCGCCAGCCGCCCCCAAAAGATGCCCCATCATCGATTTGGTACTGCTCACCACCGTATGACCTGGTTGTGAGGGATCAATGGCCGCACCAAACACTTTTTTCAGCGCCACGGTTTCGATCGCATCATTCATCGCCGTACCGGTACCGTGAGCATTAACATACCCAACGGCCGCCGCATCAATGCCAGCATCTTGCAGCGCCTGCTCCATCGCACGTACCGCGCCGCGTCCTTCTGGATGCATTGCCGTACAGTGATACGCATCTGACGTTGCGCCGTAACCAACCAGTTCTGCGTAAATGTGTGCCCCGCGTTCAAGCGCCAAATCGAGTCGTTCAAGCACTAAGGCACTTGCACCTTCGGCAATAACAAAGCCGCCACGATTCAAATCAAATGGACGGCTGGCTTGTGCCGGATCGCCTTGCCATGGTGACAGCGCACGCATGTTGCCAAAGCCAGCAATTGCAAGCGATGTTACACACGCTTCAGCACCACCGGCAAGCATATGATCGGCGTAGCCGTCACGAATCATGCGGAACGCCATGCCCAGCGCATCAGCGCTGGAAGAACAGGCATTGGTAAA